>ERZ773100.292-NODE-292-length-27792-cov-7.804305_pt1 | contig 27792 bp, 31 predicted proteins | sample MGYA00511119_ERZ773100 | MGnify/ENA primary metagenome ERZ773100 (study PRJEB29015, sample SAMEA2738000) | human oral metagenome | biome: human oral; feature: human-associated habitat; material: dental | place: China | collected 2111 ...
TGGTGTTATTCATCTCACGGCTAAAGCCACGAGTGTTCTAACACATTTAATAAAATAATTATAGAATAGAAAGGGGGGAGCTATTAGCTCCCCTTTAAGTATCTTACCCAAAATTATCAACTAAATAATGGTCTTTATTTATATTATTTTCTTCTAAAAGTGTTTTCATAGTCTTTATAAATTCACCTGTACCTATAATGTAGTAATGAGCATCATAGATATCATCTAGTTTTTCTTTTAATAAATCTATGTTTATTCTAGGTTGTATACCTGTAAATACAGGATTATAGTTGTAATTCTTAATATTAAAATCTTGTAATCTTTCATGATAAGTAGTTTTAGCTAAAGTTCTATTAGAATAGAATAGACTAACTTTACCTTGATAATTTATTTTTTCAAGCTCCATAAGCATTGGTATAATTGGAGCAATACCTATACCTGAAATCAAAAATACAATTTCTTTATCAGAGAATTTAAAACCAAAACTTCCAGTTGCTTTAGTAACAGTTGCACTATCTCCCTTTTCCATAGCTAAACATCTTTGTTTAAAATCACTTTCACTAGTTCTCATAACAAATCTTAATAGTTCTTCATCAGGATGAGAAGCTATAGATAAAGCTCTAACAAAGGTTTTATCTTGTGGTTCTTCCCCTACATTTAAAAATGTATATTGTCCTATTTTAAACTCATAATCACTTGGTTTAGTGAAAATTAATTCAATTGTATTTTCTGCTACATCATTTCTTTCAATCAAACTTAAATCATATATCTTTTTCATAATCCGCCTACCTTTAAAATTCATATTTTTTGATTATAACATAAAAAAAATAACTGTAAAAGAAAAATTTTTTTAGAATAATATCTAGCAATGAAAAAAACTGAATAAGAACTACAATTAAAACAGAATAAAAAAAGTAAAATATATTTTTTATATAATAAAATTAAAATATTTTCTTTACTTTTTCCGTTTTCTATAATAAAATTATTAAGGTCAATAACACTATATATTGTGTTATTATTTTATTTTTACACAATATATGGAAAATATATAGGTTAAGGAGAGTTTTAAGAATGATAAAAGTTTATGGAAAAGAAAATTGTAGTAAATGTACATCTTTGAAAGGAATATTAACAGATAGAAATATTGAATTTGAATATATTGAAGATATGAAGACACTTATGATAGTTGCAAGTAAAGCAAGAATAATGAGTGCACCAGTGATAGAATACAATGATAATATATACACTATGGAAGCCTTTTTAAAGGTGATTTAATGGTTATAGAGAGAAGAAAAGTTATCAATAGAGATAACATAGTTGAAGACTTAAATATTGAAAAGATAAGAGAGAAACTTCTAAGAGCTTGTGATGGCTTAGAAGTAAATATGGTTGAGCTTGAAAGTAATATAGACTCAATCTATGAAGAAAATATCACAACTCAAAAGATACAAGCCTCTCTAATAAATACAGCAGTAGCTATGACAACATTTGAAGAAAGTGATTGGTCTTATGTTGCAGGAAGATTACTTATGATGGAAGCAGAAAGAGAAGTTTACCATTCAAGAGGATTTTCTTATGGTGATTTTTCTAAAACAATAAGAAAAATGACTGAACTTGGACTTTATGATGAAAGATTGCTTTCATATACAGAAGAAGAATTAAATCAAATTGCACAGTTAATTGATACAAATAGAGATATGGTTTATGATTATGCTGGTGCAAATATGTTTGTTAATAGATATTTAATCAAACATGATGGGAAAACATATGAACTACCTCAAGAAACATTTATGGCTATATCTATGATGTTAGCTTTAAATGAAAAAGCAGGAGAAACAAGAGTAGAAATTGTAAAAGAATTCTATAATGCACTATCTCTTAGAAAATTATCACTAGCAACACCAATACTTGCTAATTTGAGAATACCTCATGGTAACTTATCATCTTGCTTTATAACTGCAATAGATGATAATATAGAATCTATTTTCTATAATATTGATTCAATAGCAAGAATCAGTAAAAATGGTGGTGGAGTAGGAGTAAATGTCTCAAGAATAAGAGCAAAAGGCTCTATGGTAAATGGATATTACAATGCAAGTGGTGGAGTTGTTCCTTGGATAAGAATAATAAATGACACAGCTGTTGCAGTAAATCAACAAGGTAGAAGAGCAGGAGCAGTAACAGTTGCACTTGATACTTGGCATTTGGATATAGAAACTTTCTTAGAACTTCAAACAGAAAATGGAGACCAAAGAGGAAAGGCTTATGACATTTATCCACAAGTTGTATGTTCAAACTTATTTATGAAAAGAGTAAAAAATAATGAGACTTGGACTTTACTTGATCCATATGAAATAAGAAAAAAATATGGAATTGAACTTTGTGAGCTTTATGGCTATGAATTTGAAAATCTATATGAAAAGATAGAGAATGATCCTAACATAAAGTTAAAAAAGGTTTTAAGTGCCAAAGAGCTATTTAAAAGCATAATGAAAACTCAACTAGAAACAGGTATGCCATATATCTTCTTTAAAGATAGAGCAAACGAAGTAAATCATAATCCTCATATGGGAATGATAGGGAATGGAAATCTATGTATGGAAAGTTTTTCAAACTTCAAGCCAACTATAAATTTTGTTGAAGAAGAAGAAGGAAACACTTCTATAAGAAGAAGTGAAATGGGAGAAATTCACACTTGTAATTTAATTTCTATAAACTTGGCAGAACTTACTTCTGAGGAATTAGAAAAACATGTTGCCTTAGCTGTAAGAGCTTTGGATAATACAATAGATTTAACAGTAACACCATTAAAAGAATCAAATAAACATAACTTACTATATAGAACAATAGGTGTAGGAGCTATGGGACTTGCTGACTACTTGGCAAGAGAATATATGATCTATGAAGAATCTATCAATGAAATTAATGAGCTATTTGAAAGAATAGCACTTTATTCAATAAAGGCTTCTGCATTATTAGCAAAAGATAGAGGAGCATACAAGGCTTTTAAAGGCTCTAAATGGGATCAAGGTATATTCTATGGTAAGAAAAGAGAATGGTATGACACTAACTCTAAGTTTAAAGATGAATGGAATGAAGCCTTTTATTTAGTTGAAACTAATGGATTAAGAAACGGAGAGCTAACAGCAATAGCACCTAATACATCAACATCATTACTAATGGGTTCAACTGCATCTGTAACTCCAACATTTTCAAGATTTTTTATTGAAAAGAACCAAAGAGGTGCGATACCTAGAACAGTTAAATATTTAAAAGATAGAGCTTGGTTCTATCCAGAATTTAAAAATGTAAATCCTATCAGTTATGTAAAAATAATGGCAAAAATAGGTTCTTGGGTAACACAAGGTGTGTCTATGGAAATGGTATTTGACTTAAATAAAGATATTAAAGCTAAAGATATATATGACACTTTAATGACTGCTTGGGAAGAAGGATGTAAGAGTGTCTACTATATAAGAACAATACAAAAGAATACAAATAATATCTCAGATAAAGAGGAGTGTGAAAGCTGTAGTGGATAGAAAGAAATTATTTAATCCAGAAGGTGATGATACATTAAATGCAAGAAGAATAATAAAAGGTAATTCAACTAACCTTTTTAACTTAAATAATGTTAGATACCAATGGGCTAATCAACTATATAGAACTATGATGGCAAATTTCTGGATACCAGAAAAAGTTGATTTAACACAGGATAAAAATGACTATGAAAATCTAACTGTACCTGAAAGAGAAGCCTATGATGGAATATTATCATTTTTAATTTTCTTGGATAGTATACAAACTAATAATATACCTAATATTTCAGATCATGTAACAGCACCAGAAGTGAATTTGTTACTTGCTATACAAACTTTCCAAGAAGCTATACACTCTCAATCTTATCAATATATAATAGAGTCTATACTTCCAAAGCAAAGTAGAGATTTAATCTATGATAAATGGAGAGATGATAAGGTATTATTTGAAAGAAATAGTTTTATTGCAAAGATATATCAAGATTTTATAGATGAACAATCAGATGAAAATTTTGCTAAGGTTATAATAGCAAACTACTTATTAGAATCATTGTATTTCTATAATGGTTTTAACTTCTTCTATCTGCTTGCAAGTAGAAATAAGATGGTAGGAACTTCTGATATTATTAGGCTTATCAATAGAGATGAGTTATCACATGTTGTACTTTTTAGAAGTATGGTTAAAGAAATAAAAAATGATTTCCCTAATTTCTTCTCAGCTGAAACAATATATTCTATGTTTAAAACAGCTGTTGAACAAGAAATTACTTGGACAGAACATATAATTGGAAATAGAGTATTGGGAATAACTTCTCAAACAACAGAAGCCTATACAAAATGGCTTGCAAATGAAAGATTAAAATCATTAGGTTTAGAACCTTTATTCTCTGGTTTCAATAAAAATCCATATAAACACTTAGAAAGATTTGCTGATACTGAAGGAGAAGGTAATGTTAAATCTAACTTCTTTGAAGGAACAGTTACTAGCTACAATATGAGTTCTTCTATTGATGGTTGGGAGGATTTTTAAAAAAATATTAGATTTTACATTAAAAATAGTGTATAATAAAAACTAATTAGGAGTCTCTATGGAGATAAAACTTGATAAAAAAGCAGATAAAATTTTAGAAAATTTATTGAGTAATTCAAAAAATTCTATTGAATATAAATTAGGATTAAAAATTTCAGAGAGTATTTTACTCTTAGAGAATGAAAAAAATTATTTATTAGATATTAAAAGTATAAAAGCTAATAAAAATTTATATGAAATTAGAATAAAATCACCTTTAAATTATAGGATTTTTTACTATGATAATAATGGAAAACTCTATATTGTTTTAGATATCATTGAAAAGAAAACTAATAAACTTCCACAAAAATATTTTGATGATATCTTAAAAAGAATAGAAAGGAATTTATAGTTATGGCAACTTGGGAAAAATTTAAAGAAAAAATGTTTGAAAAAAATAAAATATTTGAGTTGGATTATAAAGCTATTGAAATGAAATATAAAGTTGTAGATATGTTAGAAAATTATTTAAAAGATAATAATATAACTCAACAAGAATTTGCAGATAAGATAGGAACAACTCAACAAATGGTATCAAAATTTTTGACAGGTAAAGTAAATAAAAATTCTGATTTTATTTTTAAGGTATTAATTGTGATAGGAGCAGAAATAGTTAAGAAAAATGAAAATAGAGTTTTTTCAATTATTATAAAAGAAAAACAATTAATTAATTTAGAAAAAAATACAAAGATTAATAAAAATATTAAAGTAAGTAAAAAAAATTATAACTTCTATGTAAATTAAGATAAAAGGTGGAAAAATGGAAGTATTAGATTATATAATAAAAAGAATGAAATATGATGTAAATATTAATGATAAAATAAATTTTAATAAAATAGATCAAGAGATGTCAATTGTAGCAACTTTATTAGAAGATAAAAAATATATTGATATAAATTTTGGTATAGTTGGGAAAGATAGTAAAGAAGTCAATATTTTTAATTTAAAAGTAGAATATAGAGTGGAGTTAGAAAAGGAAATAGAAGATACAACCAATAATAATATTGAAAATATCATAAAGAAATTTTATCCTAAATTTGAAAAATTTATAAAAAATTTTTATAATAAAGAAGCAGGTTTACATGATTTAAAACCTCCTAAATTTTAAATATATAATTTCAATTTTTATGTTATAATTAATTAGCGAAAGAAGTAAAAATTTAAAAGAAAAATAAAATAGCACTTACTGGAATAGGTGCTATTTTTATTTATAATATATTGACTTTATACGTATAAATAAGTATTATTAATATGAGGTGTATAAAATAAGCCTTGCTTGTAACTCAATTAAAGGAGATGATTATCATGTTAATATACCCAGCAATATTTCATAAGGCAATTGAGGGAGGCTACATAGTTGTATTTCCAGATTTTGATGATGGTGCAACAGAAGGTCAAACATTAGAACAAGCTATGGAAATGGCAGAAGATTATATAGGAACTTATTTATATGATGACTTTATAAAAGGAAAAGAACTACCTAAGGCTAGTGATATAAATAAAATATCATTAGAGATTCCAGAAGACGAAAAGGAATTCTATATTGAAGGAGAAAGTTTTAAAACATTAGTTAGTTTAGATATGATAAAGTATGTGAACGAATGTAAAAGTGCCACTGTTAGAAAGAATGTAACTATTCCCAGTTGGTTAAATGAAATGGGTAAGAGCCATAATCTCAATTTTTCCAATTTATTACAAGAAGCTATAAAAAAAGAATTAGATATTGAATAGAGATATATTAAAAGGCTATTACAAATAAAAATGTAGTAGCCTTACTTTCTATAAAGTTTGTTTAATTCTGTAATCTAATTCTGAAAAGTCAATAATCCTAGCTTGTCTATGAATTTCTTTTCCATAATAAATTTATCCTCTTTTTATTTAACTGCTCTAGTCATAATAAATGTTGGAATATTCATCTCATGAAGGTTTCCCTCTCCATCAGTATCATCTTCAATATTTGTTAAAATAAAACCTGCTTTTAATTGTCCTCCAATTTGTTCACTTAAATTATGTGAAAATTGGTAACCACAGTCTAATTTTTTTAAAAATTCTCTATGTTTTTCATTTTTTAAAGGATTAAATGGTATAGAAAAAACTACTCTTTCAAAATTTTCATCTAATATATAGTTGACTATTGTGTCCAGTCCACAAAGTAAAATTCCACCTTTTTTCAAGATTCTATAACATTCTTTAAAAACAGGCTCTACACTTTCAATATAACAATTGCTTACTGGATGAAAAATTATATCAAAACTTTCATCTTCAAAAGGTAAAGGTTTTGTCATATCTGCTTTTACAATATTTACTTTATACTTTTCTCTTTCTGCAACCATTTTTTCGGTTGCTAATTGCTCATCTGAGTAATCAAGCACAGTACACTCTGCACCTAAAGCAATAAATATAGGAATTTGTTGTCCTCCACCAGAAGCTAATCCTAATAATTTTTTACCTTTTAAATCTCCAAACCATTCATGGGGAACAAATTTTGCTGGTGTAAGTTTTACATCCCATTCTCCATTTAAAGCTTTGATATATTCTTCATGACTTATAGCTTTCCCCCACTCCCAATCTTCTTCCTTAATCCATCTGTCTATTGTTGCTGCATTAATATCTTGGTAACTCATTTTATTTTTTCCTCCTAGAATAGAATTTTTATAAATCAATCCAGAATCTTTTCTTATTTTTACCTTCAAGAGATCTAATATCTTCAAGTTTAGCACCAGCTGATAGAATTACTTTTTCACTAGCAATATTATCTTCATCACAAGTGATAAGAACTTTTTTCATTTTTAAATCCTTACATTTTTCTAAGGCAAGTTTTAACATTTGTTTGGCATAACCTTTATTTCTTTCACTTTTTCTAACACTATAACCGATATTTCCACCAAATTGCTTTAAAAAATCATTTAGATAATGTCTAATATCAATCATTCCAACAATATAATTATCTTTTTCTCTTATTCCTAAATATATTGATGAAGGAACAAGTCCTTCTGGTACAGTAGCCTTACTACTTCTCCTTTTTAATTCTTCAAGCCAGTCTTTAATAGAAGAAAAATTATTTAAACCAGCTGCACCATTTATAAGAGGGCTTTCTTTTAAGGATTCTTCCTTGTATTTTGTAATTTCATCTGCATAAGATAAGTCAGGTTTTATTAAAATAATTTTTTCCATGATAAGCTCCTTAATTTATTAATCTAAATATAACATAAATTGAGAAAAAAATAAAATTATGTTAATATATTTTTAACTTATAATTAAAATTTTAAGGAGGAATTTCTATGAGAAAAAATTTTAGTAAAAAGACAGTATTACTACCTTTACCAGTGTATATTATAGGAACTTATGATGAAAATGGAAAAGCTAATGCTATGAATTTAGCTTGGGGAGTACAATGTGGTTATCATGAAGTTTCATTGAGCATAGCAAGAGAACATAAAACTATGGAAAATATTTTATTAAAGAAAGCATTTACAATAAGTTTGGCAACTAAATCTACAAAAGATATTGCAGATTATTTTGGAATAGTGTCAGGAAATAAAGTTGATAAAATAGAAAAATCAGAAGTGCATATAGTAAAAAGTGAAAATATAGATGCTCCAATTATAGAAGAATTTCCATTAACACTTGAATGTAAAGTTATAGATATTCAAGAAGAATTAGGAGATTATAGAGTAGTTGCAGAAATAATAAATACATTGGTAGATGAAAGTGTCTTAAATGAAAAAGGTGAAATAGATGTAGATAAATTAGAGCTTATAACTTTTGATTCACTAACAAATTCATATCGTATACTTGGAGAGAAGGTTGGACAAGCATTTAAAGATGGAGCAAAAATAAAATAAATGAAAGATAATAGATTATTTAGGATACTATATTATATTTTAGAAAAAGAAAAAGTTACAGCAAATGAGCTTGCAGATAAGTTTGAAGTATCAGTTAGGACAATATATAGAGATATTGATTCTATTAGTAGTGTAGGAGTTCCAATTTTTACTACCCAAGGAAAAGGTGGAGGCATAAAAATTGATAATGAATTTATCTTAAATAAGTCTTTATTTGATACAAATGAAAAAGAACAAATAATTGCTGCACTTCAAGGCTTAGAAAAGACAAACGAAGCATATAAAAGTGAACTTATAACAAAATTGTCTGCTTTATTTAAAATAAAAAATTCTAATTGGATAGAAATAGATTTTACAAGTTGGGGAAGCAATAACACATATCAAGATTTGTTCAATACTTTAAAAATTGCAATTATAAATAAAAATATAATTTCCTTTTCTTATATTAGTAGTAAAGCTGAGAAAATAAATCGTGAAGTAAAACCAATTAGACTTTTATTTAAAGAGCAAGATTGGTATTTATATGCCTTTTGCTTACTGAGAAATGATTTTAGATATTTTAAACTTTCTAGAATAAGAGATTTAGAAGTTTTAGCAATAAACTATGAAGATAATTTTGAAAATGAAGTCCTAAAAAAAGAGCTTAAATATGAAAATATAGTTAATATAAAACTAAAATTTGATAAAAGTGTTGCATTTAGAGTTTATGATGAATTTAAAGCTATTGAAGAAGATGAGAAGGGAAATTTATATGTGGAAATAAAAATTCCAAATAACTATAAACTATATAATTATATATTTTCTTTTGGGAGTAATGTTGAAATATTAGAGCCTAAAGAGATTAGAAATCAATTTAAAAATATAATAGATGAGCTTGCTAAAAAATATATATAACTTGACAGATGATGTCATGTTTATCTTTGTATAATATAAAAAATTGTACAAGGAGGATAGAATAGTTATGAAATATGAATGGAGAAAAGAAGAAAAGAAATTTTATGCTGCAAAAGAAAAAGCAGAAATCTTAGAAATCCCAAAGCAACAATTTATTATGATAGATGGGATTGGGAATCCAAATGAAACAGATTTTTCTAATAAAGTATCAGCATTGTATTCACTTGCATACTCAATAAAAATGCTATATAAAAATATGATGAAAGAAGAAAAAGATACTGAAATAAAAGATTTTACAGTGTATCCATTAGAAGGTATTTGGAAAAAGTTAGAAGAAGAAAAATTAGATAAGAGTAAGTTAAAATACACAATAATGATTAAACAACCAAATTTTATTACCCAAAAGAATTTTAGTGATGCACTGGAAGTTGTAAAAAAGAAGAAACCAAGTATTCTGTATGATGAAATATATTTTAATAGTTTAGAAGAAGGTAAATCAATCCAAGTTTTACATATAGGAAGTTATGATGATGAACCAGTATCATTTGGGAAAATGGAAGAGTTAATGTATGAATTAAATTTAGTTAGGGCTAGTGATTATCATAGAGAAATATATTTAAATAATAAAAATAGAACTTCAATAGATAAATTAAAGACAATTTTAAGATATTCTATAAAATAATAAATTTAACTCCTGTTTATTTTCATTATAATCAAATTATATTTAATCTCAAAAAATACTTTATAATAGAAATTTTTTATATTATAAAATTGTGATACAATAGAATATAAATAATTTTTAATGGGGAGTTGGTGAAATGGAATCAAAAAAAGAGTTTTTAAGAATGATAAATGAATGTGAAGAAATAGCCTTAGCAACAAGTATACATGATTTTCCTAATGTCAGAATAGTTAATTATTACTATGATGAAAAAAATAATGTTATGTACTTTGCAACTTATACTGGTAGAGAAAAGATAAGTGAATTTTGGAAAAATAATAATGTTTCATTTACAACAATACCTATGAATAGAGGAAAAAGAGAACATATAAGAGCAAGAGGACATGTAAGAGAAAGTAAAAAGTCTATACTGGATTTAAGAGAAGAATTTTCTAATAAAATGGCAGATTTTGCTGAAATTATAGATAAATATTCTAATGATTTAAAAGTATATGAAATAAGATTTTCTGAAGTTACTGTAACTCTTGATAGTAGATATTATGAAAAAGTAAAGTTATAATTAAACTGGGGCTATTATATAGCCCCAAATTTTTATTTCAAATATTCTTTTTGTAATTTTTCTATTTCTCCTCTTAATTCCAATTCTGAAAGAATGAAGTTCACAGTATTAAGTAAATGTTGATTTTCTTTAGCTATCATATAGCCCATTTGGCTTTTTGTTAATGTTTTATCTAGTAAAGCTCCTTCTAGCTTAGGATTATTTTTTTGATAAGTAATAGCTTCAGGAGTTTCTGTAATCATAACATCTACTTCACCCTTTTCAAGAGCAACAGGAACATCTAAATTATTTTTGTAACGAATAACAGTAGCCTTGGTGATATATTCATTAACTAATGCTTCATTTGTTCCGCCAATATTTACACCTACCCTTACATTTGGTTTATTAACAGCTTCAAGAGAATTATATTTATTTTTATCTCCCTTTCTAACTAGGAAACATTTTCCAAAAACTAAATAGAGATTTGTCATATTGCAAATAGTTTGTCTTTTAGTTGTCCTTGTAATTCCTCCCATAGCAATATCGAATTTACCTGCTTGTAAATCATCTAGTAAAGTTTTCCAAGTTGTAGGAACAAATTCAACTTTAACACCTAATTCTTTAGCAATTAGTTTAGCAACTTCAATATCATAACCTTTATGTTCACCATTCTCAATATAAGTGAAAGGTTTGTAATCTGATGTTGTTCCAACATATAAGATACCCCTTTTTAAGATTTTTTCTACACCATCATTATTAGCATAACTAATTACTGAAACTATAGTGATAAGTAAAACAATCAATATTTTTTTCATAAAATACCTCCCATTTTTTAATTGTTCTAATTATATAATAGTTTTATTCATATTTGTAGATAACAAATAAATTAAATTTTTGTTCGAAAATATATAAAAATAATATTTATAAAAAAGAATAAATAAAAAAATTTAAAAGTTTTTTGTTCTATAATTATGAAAAAGTAATTAAATAAAAAATTTTATTGACAATTAGAAAAAGATAACCTATAATGTTCACTATAAAAATAAAAAGGAGATAAGATATTTATGTTAGAATTTATTAATTACAAAACAACTATATTAAACCCCATAGTTCCCTAAGAGGGATTTGTATTTAGTTTATTCTGACCTAGATGCAAGTCCAATTTGTTATGTAAATATTTTGGACTGTGTCTATGGGAAATCATTTTAAATATTTTATTATTTATAATATTAACCATTAGGACAATTTCTTAATGGTTTTTTTGTTTCATAATGTCCAAAATATAGGTATAAAAGGTATTATGAAATTAATTTTAGGGAGGTTATTTTTGAATGGCAAGTTATGAGATTTTTATTACATTTGGAATTTATTTAGTATTTTTAATGGCAATAGGGGTGTATTTTTATTCAAAAACCACCACTCACGAATCTTATGTTTTAGGTGATAGAGGTGTTGGGTATTGGGTAACAGCAATGTCTGCACAAGCAAGCGATATGAGTGGTTGGCTACTTTTAGGGCTACCAGGTGCAGTATATACAAGTGGACTTACAGAAATTTGGGTAGTTATTGGTTTAGCACTAGGAACTTATCTTAACTGGAAATTTGTTGCACCAGCTTTAAGAATACAAACAGAAAAATATAACTCACTTACAATACCTTCATTTATTTCACAAAAATTGAATGATAATAAGGGTTATATAAGAACATTTTCAGCAATAGTAATTTTATTTTTCTTTACTATATACTCAGCTTCAGGTTTAGTAGCAAGTGGAAAATTATTTGATTCATTACTTGGAATAGATTATAAATGGGGAGTTCTGATAGGTGGTGGAACAATAATTGTCTATACATTTTTAGGTGGATATTTAGCAACTTGTTGGACAGATTTCTTCCAAGGATGTTTGATGTTTTTTGCAATAATAGTTGTACCAGTGGCTGCATATTTTAATGGTGGAGGAATTGATGGAATTAGTACTGCAATGGAAGCTAAGGATATTTCTTTAAATATTTTTAAGTATTCTAAAGTTTTAAGTCTGCCAGTTATTATATCTGGTTTAGGTTGGGGACTTGGATATTTTGGGCAACCTCATATAATTGTAAGATTTATGAGTATTGACAGTGCTGATGAATTATGGAAATCAAGACTTATAGCTATGATTTGGGTATTTATCTCTCTTTTAGGAGCAATAGCGGTTGGTATTACAGGAATAGGTGTTTTTACAGATGTTTCTCAAATGGGTGGAGATGCTGAAAAGGTATTTATATTTTTAATCCATAAGTTATTTAATCCTTGGATGGCAGGAATATTGTTTGCAGCGATTTTATCTGCAATAATGTCAACAATATCTTCTCAACTTTTAGTATCATCAAATACTTTAACAGAAGATTTCTATAAGTATATAGTTAAAAGAGAAAAATCTCATAAAGAAATGATTTGGGTAGGAAGAATTTGTGTTATTGTTATTTTTGCTATAGCAAGCCTACTAGCCATGAATCCAAATTCTAAGGTTTTAGAATTAGTTTCTTATGCTTGGGCAGGTTTTGGAGGAGTGTTCTCACCAGTTATTCTATTCACATTGTATAAGAAGAATTTACATTGGAAAACTGTTTTAACATCTATGATAATAGCAACAATAACTGTTATAGCTTGGAAGACAAGTGGTTTAGGAAATGTAATTTATGAAATAGTTCCATCATTTGTAATTAACTGTATTTCTATTTACTTATTAGAAAAATTTAGAGTGTTTGAAGATAAGAAATTGAAAGTATTAGTGAAATAAAAAAATCTATTTATTGACTAGATTAAGATTTAAGGCTATTATTAAAAATATATTGTTTTGGAGGTAAGTAAAATGGAAAAGAAAGTGATAGGCGTATATGCTCCAGCAAATCCTGCACATATATGGTTTGAAGAAAAATATTTATTTGCAAAGAAACAACTTGAAAATATGGGTTTTGAGATAGTAGAAGGAAATTTAGTAAAAGATAAAGTATATCAAGGTTACAGAACTGCTTCTGCAAAGGAAAGAGCAGAGGAAATGATGGAACTTGTAAAAAATAAAGATATAGATATTATGATGCCTGTGATAGGAGGCTATAATTCAGGAAGCTTATTACCATATTTAGATTTTGATGAAATTGAAAAAAGCAAAAAGAAATTTTTTGGATATAGTGATATAACTGCTATTCAAATGGCAATTTTAAAAAAGACTAATTTAAAACCAATTTATGGAGGAAGTTTAATACCTACCTTTGGAGAGTATGAGGGTATATCTCCATTTTTAAAAAATACTTTGGATAATTTATTTTTAAAAAAATCTTATTCTTTGAAAGAACCAGAATTTTATTCTAATAAACTTTTAAATGCTTTTACTAATGAATGGAAAACAAAAAAGAGAGAGTATACTAAGAATGAAGGTTGGAAAATTTTAAATGAGGGTGAAATTGAAGGAGAAGTTATTGTTGCTAATATAGCTACCTTAGTATCGATTCTTGCTTCTGAATATGTTCCAACTTTCAGAAATAAAATATTAATTCTTGAAGAAATGAATGCTACAATAGATTCAGAAGAAAGAAACCTAAATACTTTAAAAATAAGTGGAGTTTTTGAAGGGCTAAAAGGACTTATCTTTGGAAAGCCAGAAGTATATAATGATAGGAACTCAAATTTGGAATATATAGACATTATTAAGGAAGTATTAGGAAAAAGAGATTATCCTATTATATATAACTTTGATTGTGGACATACTATTCCAAGCCTTATGATTTCACAAGATAGTTTATTATCTTTAAAAGCAACTAATAAAGAAGGAGTAAAAGTAGAAATATTAAAAAATTCATTTATTGACGATTTTTAAAAAATATTAAGGGGATTGAACTTTTAAGTGCAATCCCCCTATTTTTATTCATACCTTTTACTAATATCTTTTAATATATACCTTGTAAAATTCTTTGCTTTCATTCTCTTTTTAAATAGAGTAAAAACTTCAGGTACTAAATCTATTACAGTATCAATAATTTTTTGGTATTTACTAAATCTTCCTGTTAATAACTTCATTTCATTTATTAGCCAAGACATCAAAATTAAATTTAAAATTCTAATAAAACTAACTCCAAAATTTATAAGCCCTTCTTGTGTTATATAGAAGTTATAAAACTTAAATAAAACTTTTCCTTGTTGCCCATAATAAAGTTGAATTAAAAAAGTAGACAAGTAAAAGAATAGTAAAACTTTAAGTTGCTTACTATGTTTTCTTAAATTTTTATTTAATATAAGATTTAAAATAAGAACTACAATTAAGATTCCAGAAAGTATAATCAAATTGCTGGTAAAAATATTTACCAGCAATAATATAAATAAACTACTTTTTAATAACATCTACTCCACCCATATAAGGAATTAATACCTTAGGAACTAAGAAAGAACCATCTTCTTGTTGATAGTTTTCCATAATAGCAACCAATGTTCTACCTACTGCAAGTCCTGAACCATTTAAAGTATGGCAGAATTCACTTCCATTAGGAACTCTGTATTTTAATCCCATTCTTCTAGCTTGGAATGCTTCACAGTTTGAACAAGAAGAAATTTCTCTATATTTATTTTGAGATGGTAACCAAACTTCTAAGTCATAAGTTTTAGCAGCACTGAAACCTAAGTCTCCAGAACAAAGTTGAATTACACGATAAGGTAATTCCAATCTTTGTAAGATAGTTTCGGCATTGTTTACCATTTTTTCAAGTTCATCATAAGAAGATTCAGCATCTGTTATTTTAACCATTTCTACCTTGTTAAATTGGTGTAATCTTATTAAACCTTTTACATCTTTTCCATAAGAACCAGCTTCTCTTCTAAAACAAGGAGAGTAAGCAGTGTAATATTTAGGTAATTCAGCTTGTTCTAAAATTTCTTTTCTATGGATATTTGTCATAGTAATTTCAGAAGTAGAAATTAAATACATATCATCAGTTGTCTTGTACATATCTTCTTCAAATTTTGGAAGTTGTCCTGTTCCTTCACAAACTTCTGGTTTAACCATAAATGGAGTTATATGTTCAGTATAACCTTCTTCCAAAGTATGAACATCAAGCATAAAGTTAATTAAAGCTCTTTCTAATCTTGCAGCTGCTCCTCTGTATAGAACAAATCTTGAACCACTTAATTTTGCTCCTCTTTCAAAATCTAATATTCCTAAATCTTCTCCAATATCCCAGTGCGATTTTGGCTCAAAATCAAATTTCTTAGGTACTCCCCATTTTCTGATTTCAAGGTTATGTTCTTCATCAGGACCAATAGGAGTTGATGAGTGGTATACATTAGGTATATTTAATTGTATATCTTTAATTTTTTCATCTATTTCAACAAGTTCAGCATCTAAGTCTTTTATTTTTGCAGAAACTTCTCCCATTTTTTCTATTATATGGTTAGCATCTTTCTTTTCTTTCTTTAAATTTGCAATTTCTGCTGAAGCATTATTTCTTTCTCTTTTTAAATTTTCTACTTCAGATAAAACCTCTCTTCTCTTTGAGTCTAATTCAACAAAGACATCCATATCAACATTACTATTTCTGTTTTTTAGCATCTCTTTAAGCATTTCAACATTTTCACGCATAAATTTTAATTCTAGCATAATCATCACTCCTTAAAAGAACATTCAATATCTATGTAATTACATATAAATATATCATTTTATATATATTAATTCAACAAAAAATAAATATTTTTTCTATCTTTTTAACATTTTAGTTGCAAGTTCTAACATATGAATAGCAGTTCCACTACTAGAAGTCATCATATCATAGATACCATCTTCTGTTAAAACATGGGCACTTTCTACATTTGGAAGCAAATCTTTTTCAAAATCTTCCTTATCCTTTACCCAATTATTACTATAATAATATTTTATAAGTTCATCATAATTTTTGGAGTCTTTTTCTAATTTATCTAAAATTTCTTCTAATTCTTCTAATAATTTTGAAGAATTAGAAAGAATTTTTTCCATTTTTTCTATTCTTTCTTTTTGTTTCATATTTTTACCTCACTTTATTTTTTATCTTATTATATATTATTTTCTTTGAAATATATAGAAAAAATTTTTTTAAAAAATGGTATAATAAAGAAAATTAAAATTTTATAAGAAGAGGGAGTAAAATTATGAATTTTTTAATGATAAAAGATAATGAATATAAAAAATGGTTAGAAGAGTTAAGTAAATTATATAAAAGTAGTCAAATAAAAGCGGCTATTTCTGTAGATAAAGAAATGTTAATATTTTATTGGACACTTGGAAAAGATATTGTAAAATTAAAAGCAGAGAGTAAATGGGGAAGTGGATTTTATGAAAATTTAAGTTTAGATTTACAAAAAATAATTCCAAATACAAAAGGTTTCTCAGTTACAAATTTAAAATATATGAAGAAATTTTATAGTTTGTATTCTTTTTTAAATCATCCACAACTTGTGGATGATTTAAAAAAGAATGAATATAGCAATATTTTCAATATTCCTTGGGGGCACCATAGATATATTATGGATAAATGTGAAAATAATGTAGAAAAAGCAATATTTTTATAAAAAAAATAATAGAAAATGGTTGGTCAAGGGCAGTATTACTTAATTTTTTAGATACAAATTTATATGAAAGACAAGGAAAAGCCATAAATAATTTTCAAGAAAGTTTACCTAATGTTCAAAGTGATTTAGCAAAAGAAATTACAAAAGATCCATATAATTTTGATTTTATTTCTATAAGAGAAGGATATAATGAAAAAGAATTAAAAGATGCGTTAATGGATAATATTCAAAAATTTTTATTAGAACTAGGAACTGGTTTTGCATTTGTTGGAAGAGAATATAGATTGGTAGTAGGAAAAACTGAAGAATTTATTGATATGTTATTCTATCATATAAAATTACATTGTTATATAGTAATAGAAGTAAAAATATCAGCATTTAAACCAGCAGATATTGGGCAGTTAGGAACCTATATAACTTCAGTAAATCATATATTAAAAGGAGAAAATGATGCACCAACAATAGGTTTGTTAATTTGCAAAACAAAAGATAATATACTTGCAAAATATGCATCTGAAAGTTCTAAAGAACCAATAGGAATATCTGAGTACCAACTATCTAAACTTTTACCTGATAATTTTAAAGGAACATTACCTAGTATAGAAGAAATAGAAGAAGAATTAAAATAAAATTAAGAGAAGTAAAATACTTCTCTTTTTTCTTTGAAATATATAAGAAAAAAATTTTTTAAAAAATTAAAAAAAATAGTTGACAAAAATAATTTTATATAGTATATTGTCAATATAAAAATTTAGCACTCTATAAAAGTGAGTGCTAATAAAAAAGTAAGAGGTGAGATTATGAGGATTTCTGAAAGAGAAAAACTTGTTCTCAATGCTATTGTAGATTATTATCTTACGGTTGGGGACACAATAGGTTCCAGAACATTGGTAAAAAAATATGGAATAGAACTCTCATCTGCTACAATACGTAATGTTATGGCTGACTTGGAGGATATGGGATTTATTGAAAAAACTCATACTTCATCAGGGCGTATTCCAACAGATATGGGATACAAATATTACCTAACAGAGCTTCTAAAAGTAGAAAAGATAACACAGGAAGAGATAGAAAATATAAGCAATGTGTATAATCGTAGAGTTGATGAATTAGAAAATATTTTGAAAAAAACCTCTACTCTACTTTCAAAGCTAACTAATTATGCAGGTATAGCTGTTGAGCCAAAGCCTGATAATAAAAAAGTTAGCAGGGTGGAGCTCGTTTATATAGATGAATATTTAATTATGGCAATCATTGTTATGGATGATAGGAGAGTTAAGACAAAAAATATTCACTTATCTTATCCAATTACAAAGGAAGAAGTTGAGAAGAAGGCAGATGAATTAAATACTAAGATTAGAAACAATGAAATTGCTATAAATGATATAGAAAAGTTTTTTACAGAAAGTACAGATATAGTTTACGAATATGATGATGAAGATGAACTTACTAAGTACTTTATAAATAATCTTCCAAGTATGTTAAAAAATGAAAACATTGCTGGAGTTACAGATGTTATTGAATTTTTCAATGAAAGAAAAGATATAAGGGAATTATTTGAAAAACTTATAGAGCAAAAAGCACAGGAAAATTCAAAATCAAATGTAAATGTAATTCTTGGAGATGAATTAGGTATAAAAGAATTAGAAGATTTTAGCTTTGTCTATTCAATATATGATATAGGTGGAGCACAAGGAATAATTGGAGTTATGGGACCTAAGAGAATGGCATATTCTAAAACAATGGGACTTATAAACCATGTAAGTAGAGAAGTAAATAAATTAATTAATTCAATGGAAAAAGATAAAAATAAAAGAGTTTAGGAGGCTTTCAATGAAAGATAAAGATATTAAAGAGGAAGTTCTAAAGGAGGAAATAAACAAAGAAGTTAATGAAGAACTGAAAAATGAAGAAGTAAAAGAAGAAACTCATGAGAATGAACATAAACATGGTGGGCACACTTGTTGTGGTAAGCATGGACATAAACATAATGATGAAGAAATAGGAAAACTAAAAGCTGAAATAGAAGAATGGAAAAATGAATATCTAAGAAAGCAAGCAGATTTTCAAAACTTTACTAAAAGAAAAGAAAAGGAAGTTGATGAACTTAAAAAATTTGCTTCTGAAAAAATTATCACTCAATTTTTAGGAAGTTTAGATAATCTTGAAAGAGCAATTGAATCTTCTATTGAAAGTAAAGATTTTGATTCACTATTAAAAGGAATTGAAATGATAGTGAGAAACTTAAAAGATATTATGTCAGCTGAGGGTGTTGAAGAAATAAAAACAGAGGGCGTATATGACCCTGTATATCATCATGCAGTTGGTGTTGAAGCAAATGAAGATTTTAAAGAAGATGAAATTGTAAAAGTATTACAAAAAGGTTATATGATGAAAGGTAAAGTCATAAGACCAGCAATGGTTATAGTATGTAAAAAATAATTAAATAAATAATAAATATAGATAGATATTAGGAGGATAAAATGAGTAAAATAATAGGAATTGATTTAGGAACAACAAACTCTTGTGTAGCAATAATGGAAGGTGGAAATGTAACAATAATACCAAACTCTGAAGGAGCAAGAACAACTCCATCAGTTGTAAATATTAAAGATAATGGAGAAGTAGTTGTAGGAGAAATAGCAAAAAGACAAGCTGTTACAAATCCTACTTCAACAGTAAGTTCAATCAAAACTCATATGGGTTCTGATTACAAAGTAGAAATTTTTGGAAAGAAATATACTCCACAAGAAATTTCTGCTAAAATATTACAAAAATTGAAAAAAGATGCTGAAGCTTACTTAGGAGAAGAAGTTAAAGAAGCAGTTATCACAGTACCAGCTTACTTTACTGACTCTCAAAGACAAGCTACAAAAGATGCTGGAACAATAGCAGGATTAGATGTAAAAAGAATTATAAATGAACCAACTGCTGCTGCTCTTGCTTATGGACTTGAAAAGAAAAAAGAAGAAAAAGTATTAGTATTTGACCTTGGTGGAGGAACATTTGACGTATCTGTTCTTGAAATATCAGATGGTGTTATAGAAGTTATATCAACAGCAGGAAACAACCACTTAGGTGGAGATGATTTTGATAATGAAGTTATAAATTGGTTAGTTACAGAATTTAAGAAAGAAACTGGTATTGATTTATCAAATGATAAAATGGCTTACCAAAGATTAAAAGATGCAGCTGAAAAAGCTAAAAAAGAATTATCAACATTAATGGAAACTTCAATTTCATTACCATTCATAACTATGGATGCAACAGGACCTAAACACTTAGAAATGAAATTGACAAGAGCAAAATTTAATGATTTAACAAAACATCTTGTTGAAGCAACACAAGGACCTACAAAAACAGCTTTAAAAGATGCAAATCTTGATGCAAATCAAATAGATGAAATCTTACTTGTTGGAGGTTCTACAAGAATACCAGCAGTTCAAGAATGGGTTGAAAATTTCTTTGGAAAGAAACCTAATAAGGGAATAAACCCTGATGAAGTTGTTGCTGCAGGTGCTGCAATACAAGGTGGAGTATTAATGGGAGATGTTAAAGATGTATTACTTCTTGATGTAACTCCATTATCATTAGGAATTGAAACTCTTGGTGGAGTATTTACAAAGATGATAGAAAAGAATACTACTATCCCAGTTAAGAAGTCACAAGTGTATTCAACAGCTGTGGATAACCAACCAGCAGTTACTATAAATGTATTACAAGGTGAAAGATCAAGAGCTGCTGATAACCATAAATTAGGAGAATTTAACCTTGAAGGTATCCCTGCTGCTCCAAGAGGTGTACCTCAAATAGAAGTTACATTTGATATAGATGCTAATGGTATAGTTCATGTATCTGCAAAAGATTTAGGAACAGGAAAAGAAAATAAAGTAACTATCTCTGGTTCAAGTAACCTTTCAAAAGAAGAAATTGAAAGAATGACTAAGGAAGCAGAAGCACATGCGGAAGAAGATAAAAAATTCCAAGAATTAGTTGAAACTAGAAATAGAGCAGACCAATTAATCTCTGCTACTGAAAAAACTTTAAAAGAAAATCCTGATAAAGTGAGTGAAGGAGATAAGAAAAATATAGAAGAAGCTATTGAAGAATTGAAGAAAGTTAAAGATGGTGATGATAAGTCAGCAATAGACTCTGCTATGGAAAAATTATCTCAAGCATCTCATAAATTTGCAGAAGAATTATATAAAGAAGCTCAAGCACAGGCTCAAGCTCAACAACAAGCTGGTGCAGGAGCTAATGCAGGTTCTGATAAAAAAGATGAAGATGTAGCAGAAGCAGAAGTTGTGGACTAATAATAAAATATAAAGGGACTGTTGATATACTAAATATTAAATAAAAAAGTTCGTTACTAGCCAGATTTTTAAACGGATAAAAATTAAGAATTCGCTGCAAAACAGAGAAACTCGCTTTGCTCAAACGCCTCTGATTTTGCTCGGCTCATTCTATTTAATTTTTATCCTAAAATCTGGAATGTAACTCACTTATTTTTATTAATATAAGTTAGGGATTTTAACAGTCCCCATTATAGTTTTAGCTATAAGGAGTAGAATATGAAAAATATTAAAGGAATTTCATTTTTATATAATAAAGAAATAGGTTATTTAGAGATAATTGAAGAAAAAGATGGTATAAGTGAAATTAGCTTTTTAGGTAATATAGATATTAAAACAAGAAAAAATCTATATAATATTTTTAATGAATCTCCTTTAACAAAAAAATGTAGTCAACAATTGGAAGAATATTTTAATGGAAAAAGAAAAGAATTTAATATTAAATTAGATATTAAAGGAACTGAATTTCAAAAACAATGTTGGAAAACTTTAACAAAAGTACCTTATGGAGAAACTATTTCATATAGTGGTGAAGCTAAAATGATAGGAAATGATAAAGCTGTAAGAGCTGTTGGTTCAGCTAATGGTAAAAATTGTATTCCAATAATTATTCCTTGCCATAGAATTATATCAAAAGATGGTAAACTTGGTGGATATAGTGGTGGTGAAGGTGGTAATAAAGGTATTGAAATAAAAAAATATCTGTTAGAGCTTGAAAAAAAGTTCAAATAAAAATATAATATCTAATTGAATATTAAATTAAGAGGTGGAGGAAGATTATGGCAAAAAGAGACTATTATGAAGTCCTTGGTGTAGATAAAAACGCAAGTGAAGATGATATAAAAAAGGCATTTAAAAAAGCAGCAATGAAGTATCACCCTGATAGATTTGCAAATGCTTCAGATGCTGAGAAAAAAGAAGCAGAAGAAAAATTTAAAGAAGTAAATGAGGCTTATCAAGTTCTTTCTGATAGCAAAAGAAAACAACAGTATGACCAATTTGGACATGCTGCTTTTGAGCCAGGTGGAGCTGGTTTCAGTGACTTTGATCCTAATAGTTTTGATTTTGGTGATATTTTTAGTAATATTTTTGGTGGTGGAAGCAGTGGTTTCGGTGGCTTTGAAGGATTTAGTGGTTTTGGTGGTTCTTCAAGAAGAAGCTATGTTGAACCTGGAAATGATTTAAGATATAATCTTGAAATTACTTTGGAAGAAGCTGCAAAAGGTGTAGAAAAAACTATTAAATATAAGAGAAATGGAAAATGTGAGTTTTGTAATGGAACTGGTGCAGAAGATAGTAAAACTAAAACTTGTCCTACTTGTAATGGACAAGGAACTATCAAAACTCAACAAAGAACTATATTAGGAGTAATGCAATCTCAATCAGTTTGTCCTGACTGCCATGGAACAGGAAAAGTACCTGAAAAGAAATGTAAACATTGTCGTGGAACAGGGACTGCAAAAGAAACTGTTGAAAAGAAAATTAATGTACCAGCTGGTATAGATGATGGGCAAAAATTGAAATATGCAGGTTTGGGTGAAGCTAGTCAAAGTGGTGGACCTAATGGTGATTTATATATAGTTATTAGAATTAAACCTCATGATATTTTTATAAGGCAAGGGGACAATTTATATTGTGAAGTACCTATTTCATACTCAACAGCTGTCTTAGGTGGTGAAGTAGAAGTTCCAACTTTAAATGGAAAGAAGACTGTAAAAGTACCAGAAGGAACAGAAAGTGGAAAATTACTTAAAATCAGTGGAGAAGGAATAAAATCTCTTAGAGGTTATGGAAAGGGAGATATAATTGTTAAATTTACAATAGAAACTCCAAAGAAATTAACTGATAAACAAAAAGAATTATTACAAAAATTTGAAGAAAGTTTAAATGATAAAAATTATGAACAAAAAACAAGTTTTATGAAAAGATTAAAAAAAATTTTTAAAGATATAATTGATTGAATTAAATCAAAAGGAGGTTCATTATGGCTAAGTCATTGATTGTCTATTATTCATTAGGTGGAAAAACAAAAAAAGTTGTTGATATATTAGAAAAACTAACTAATGCAGATGTATATGAAATAGAGATGGAAAAACCTTATACTAAATTAACAGCTTGCACAATAGGATTAGGACATTGCAAAATTGGATACGAGCCTTCAATAAAAGATAGTATTGATTTATCTCCTTATGATAAAATTTTTATTGGTGGACCAACTTGGTGGTTTACTTATGCACCTCCTATTAATACTTTTATAAAGAAATATGATTTAACTGATAAAATTATTTATCCTTTTGGAACTGCTACAAGTAATTTTGGAGGATATTTCGAAAAATTTAATAAGGAATGTAAGGCTAAGGAAATAAAAAAACCATTAAAAATTTTGAAATCTACACTTAATAAAGGCTTAGAAGAGGCAGTTAAATTATGGTTAAATGAAGAATATAATAAGTAAATTGATAAAAGGTTATATGTATAAAGAATATTATGTATAACCTTTTTTATTTTCTAATAAAAAATATAATTTGAATTATAATAATTTATATTATATAATTTTAAATTTAAATTGTATGAAATTAAAAAAAGCTACACCTAAGTGTAGTTGATTGTTTTAAAGATGGTGGTTGGGGAAGGATTCGAACCTTCGAAGGCTGAGCCGTCAGATTTACAGTCTGATCCCTTTGACCGCTCGGGAACCCAACCATCTTATTAAATTGTAGTGGTACCCCGTAGGGGAATTGAACCCCTGTTTCCAGAGTGAAAATCTGATGTCCTAACCACTGAACGAACGGGGCAATGGTGCCGCTTATCGGAGTCGAACCAATCACCTACTGATTACAAGTCAGTTGCTCTACCAGATGAGCTAAAGCGGCTAATGTCATTCAAGGACATTCGTTATAATACACTATTTATAAGATTTTGTCAACAAAAATTTTAAAATATTTTAAGTTTTTTTAAAAATTTTATTGATTTCTTCCTCTTGATATAATCTTTTTTGCTTCATATTATCTAAAAGCTCTTGATTTACTTGAATTTTTTTGTTTTCTTCTAATTCATTTAAACTTTTGATTATTTCAATATTATGCAGGTTATTTTCTTCTAAAATTTTCTTAGCTTTTAAAATTTTATCAAAACTAATAGCTTTTAAATCTCGTTCTGCTCCAACTCTATCAATAGTATTTAACTGGATTTTATCGTATCTAATATTTTCTGAATTTAAGAAATTAGCTATTTCAATAAAATTTTCTTCACTATCATTAATATTTTCTAAAATAAAAATTTCTATCCAAATTTTACCTTTATAGTTAGAATTATTTAGATTAATAAAACCTTTTTTAATCTCATCTACACTTGTTCTATAATCAGGTCTAACAATTTTTTCAAATATATCTTGTTTTAAAGTATTAAGTGTTGGGACAATTAAATCAATGTATTCTAATTCTTTTATTACTTGCTCATTAGCTAAAAGTAAACTATTGGTTATAAGGCAAATTTTCCCCTTATATTTTAAATCTTCCTTTATAGCTTTTGATATATTTCCCAAATCTAGACTTAAAGTAGGTTCTCCACTTCCAGAAAATGTAATATAGTCAGGTTTTATATCCTTTAAGACAGATTGAACTTCATTTAATATTTCATTCATATCTTTAAACCTCTGTCTTTCTAATTGAATTTTTTTAGTAGCACCACATTCACAGAAAATGCAATTAAGGTTACAACTTTTGCTGACTACTAAATCAACTCCCAAAGATATACCTAATCTTCTTGATGGAACAGGTCCAAACACATGTTTATACATTTTCTCACCTCACACTTTACTTATTAATACATTTTACTCTAATTTTTGAAAATATTAAATAAATTTTAAATTAATTGTAACATTTGTTATATAAAAAACTTTATAAAAATTATACAATTTATATAAAAAATAAAATTCTAAAAAATATTTAAAGTTTATAAGAGGTAAAGTATGGATGAAAAATTTTGGAAAAAAATTTATAGCTTACAAGAAAATGGTGAATTTGAAAAAATTATCAAAGAAATAAAAAAGTTACCAGAAGATAAACTTGATATGAAGTTAATTAATGCATTAAGTAGAGCTTATATAAACTTAGAGAATTTTGAAAATGCTCTTAATACAAACTTATCATTTTTAGGAAAAGCAAAAGAAGATGTTACTAATGCAGATATATGGATTTATTCTGAATGTGGTTGGATATGTAATGAAATTAGAGATTTTGAACAAGGTTTAAAATACCTGTTGGAAGCTGAAAAATTAGGTAGAGATGATGAATGGCTTAACACTGAAATTGGACAATGTCTAGGAAAACTTGATAGAGTTGAAGAAGGGCTTGAAAGACTTAAAAAATCATTAAAATTAATTGAAGTAGAAGATACAGAAAATATTTATAAAAAGATTTTTATTTATTCTGAGATAGGTTATCTTTATGAGCCTTTAGAAAATTCAGAAGAAGCTTTAAAATATTTTTATATAGTAAAAGATTTAGGAAGAAATGATAATTGGCTACATATGCATCTTTGGATTAATTTAGAAAAAACTATTGGAAAAGAGGAAGCCTTAAAGTATTTTCAAAATGAAATAAAAACTAATGATGTAAATTCTAGTCTTTGGGGCTCATTAGGACAAATATATATGGATGTATTTACAAATTATGAAGAAGCTGAAAAAGCTTTTAAAAATGCTTTTAAATATAGTTTAAATGGTCAGTATTTATATGATAGGTCTAGGGCATTAATGGGGCTTAAAAAATACAAAGAAGCAATAGAAGTTCTTTTAGAGTCAAGAAAAATCTCTGAACAAGAAGAAGAACTAACAGATGCAGAAGATATAGAACTTGTTCGTTGTTATATAGCACTAAAAGATAGAAAGAATGCTGAAAAGTATTTAAAGTTTGCAAAAGAAGGTATAGATAATATTCATAAAGAATATATAGATGAATACAAAGGTACTTTAGCTGAGTTAGAAAATTTAATAAATAAACTATAAAAATATAAAATAAGAGGTGAAAATTTTGAAAAAAGAATTATTAGAAAAAATAGGAAAATTACATGAAGCAGAAAAATATCAAGAAATAATAGACTTAATAGAAGGATTACCTGACAAACAATTAGATACAGACTTAATAGGGGAATTAGGAAGAGCTTATAATAATATAGAAAATTATAAAAAAGGTTTAGAAATATTAAAACGTATAGAATCAGAAGTAGGAGATACTGCACTTTGGAATTGGAGAGCAGGTTATTCTTACTTTTTCTTAAAAGATTATATTAAAGCAGAAAAGTATTTTTTAAAGGCATATGAGTTAGAGCCAGATGATGAGTATGCTCGTGACTTTGCTTGTGACTTTTTAATAGGAACATATACAGCCTTATCAAAACTTGAAAGTAGAAATGGAAATTCAGAAAAGGCTATAGAATATGCTCTTGAAAGTAGAAAATATGCCTATGATGAAGAAGGAAGAGTAGAAACAGATTTTTTTCTAGCTTCCTTATATAATAGATATATGAAATATGCAGAAGCTGAGGAAATACTTAAGTCTATCTTAGCAGAAACTCAAAAAGATGAAGAGAGACTTTTTGAGTTAGTTTATTGTCTATTTAAACAAGAAAAATATGAAGAGGTAATTCAAAGATTAAATCATGCCTTAGAAGTAGAAGAAAAAGAAAAAGAGATAGTCTATATTTATAGTTTACTTGTTTGGTGTTATCATCAACTAGGGGATTACGAAAAAGCTCTTGAATACCAAATTAAATTTAAAGAAAAAGCACATTCACAAATAGGATATCAATTAGGTTATGATCCTAAAAAAGTTGAAGAAGTACTAGAACATTCTAACAGAGCTATAGAATTAGAAAGAAATGATACTTGGTTTTTTGAAGTAAAAGGAGTAATTTTGCTAGATACAGGAAGATATGAGGAAGCTTTAGATTTATTTAAAAAAGCTTATGAACTATCTAATCATGGTTGGTATCTATATTGTATGGGAAGATGTTTAAGAGGCTTAGAAAAATATGAAGAAGCTATAAAAGTTCTTTTAGAATCAAGACAGATATCAATAGATAAAAATGATGTAGTAGATGGAGAAGATTTTGAACTTGCTTATTGTTATATTGGAATAGGTGACAAAGAAAATGCACAAAAATATTTAGATTCAGCTAGAGACTCTGTTACTCAAAGAGGAGTTTTAAAGGATTATCTAAAAGAAAAAATTGAAGAAATAGAAAAAGGAATACTTTCTTTAAATCAATTTTTAAATTAAATAAATTTATAATAAGTATTG
>ERZ773100.298-NODE-298-length-27428-cov-6.637197_pt1 | contig 27428 bp, 21 predicted proteins | sample MGYA00511119_ERZ773100 | MGnify/ENA primary metagenome ERZ773100 (study PRJEB29015, sample SAMEA2738000) | human oral metagenome | biome: human oral; feature: human-associated habitat; material: dental | place: China | collected 2111 ...
CGCGGAAGCCCAGCATCAGCCGGTTCTTGTGCGGGTCGAAGGCCAGCCCTTCGATGTTGGTGTTGCGGAAGTCCAGCTCCGTGCCTGTCCTGGCCTTGATCAGTTCCTTCAGTTCGGACGAGTTCTTCAGATCGTCGATCAGCCCGCTGTACGACTCCAGCTGCTGGATGTTGGTGCCCTCGATCCGGAAGCGCAGGAAGTGCTCGCGGTCGGGCCGGCGCTGGCCATTGCGGTTGGGCGAATGCGAGGTGATGGCGTAGATGTAGCCCTCCGGGTCGCGGGTCAGCCCTTCCAGATCGTTCAGCTTGCGGCGGAAATCGCGGATGATGCGCGTATCCAGTGCCTCGTCCTCCGTCAGCGAGCCGTCAGGCTCGATGGTGAGGATGCTGGCCGCGCGCGTGGGCTCGTCCTCCACCACCAGGATACGTCCGTCGGGCAGCTGCTGCACCGCCGAGGGTTCGTACAGGCTCTTGAACACGTTGATGCCCAGCGTCTGCAGATGGGCGGCCTGCTGCTGTGCCTGCATGGCCGGAATCACGCTGGGCAGCGTCTTCACGGCCGTGAAGGCGATGACCGAGGCCAGAAGTCCCCAGCGGAACACCACGTAGGACATGTGCAGGAACTTGAACTGCTTGTCGGCCATCAGCCCCAGCCAGTACAGCTCCTCGCTCATGCGGAAGTAGATCTGCTCCCGGTCCTTCATGATGTCCTGCATCATCTGCCAGTAGCGATCCTTCGGGATCTTGGCGCGATCCTCGTAGATCAGGATGTTGGGCGAGTCGCCAAAGAAATGGACGGTGGGGTTGTGCGAGACCCGGGCCTTGAAGTCGCGCAGCCTGGCCTTGCGCCGGAACACGTCCTTCAGCCAGCGCCAAGTCTCCTGAAACCGGCCCACCCGCTCGGGCGAGGCCGACAGCAGCGCGCAGACGATCGAGGCGGCTGCCGTGAGCATGAAGATGCCGGCCGGCACCAGGAACTCGGGCGACGACGAGAAGATGAAGGCCCCTGACACCATCAGCGCCGACACGATGAAGCCGTTGAGCGAGATCATGATGTTGGCCTTGGTGGCGGCCAGCGCCAGCAGCTCCATCTCGGTCCGGAAGGCATTGCGGAACATCGTCTCCACGCCCTTGGCGGTACCCAGCGGGGCAGGGGGCGCGGCGACGCCGGCTTCCCGGGCCCATTCCTCCTTCAGCGCCTTCAGCTTGGCGGCTTTCTTGGCTGCCTTCCTGGCCTTCTTGTCGGAGACCGCCATCGGCGCGTCCGACGAGGGGGGCATGCCATTGCCCGTCTTCACGGATCCATTCGCCAGAGTATCCGGCATGGCGTTCTCCTGAAGTGCCCTCACAGGCTTCGGATCGTCAAGAGGGTCTGTTCGGTTGGCAGGTGGCACACCGCCTGGAACTGTTCCGATGGGGAACAGGCCGTTGCCCGGAACCGTGCCCCGGGGGGAAAAGCTGGCGTTGCCGTCCGTCACGGCAGGCGATGTCTCGCCACGGGTCACCCGGGCAACGACCACTTCGTGCCGGCTTCCCTTGGTTGCACGGTCGTCCGATCCTTGGGTGCCAGGAAAGGCGTTGATGCCGTGCGTCGTGTAGGGGGGCAGCGTGTCGGTGCCGGACGCGCCGCAGCGGGTCGGCTGAAAATCGCTCTCTTCCGAATCCTGGTCTGTACTCGCCTCGGCAGGCACCGAGAGGCTCCCGGCGCGCCTGCGGTTGCCTTTCGGGGAGGCCTCCTGGTCGCGGAAGCCCATGGATTCGCTCACCCATGTCCGAAGGGTGAACCTGTCGCTCTTCTTTTTTGCCATGTCTGTCGGCCTGGGCACAACGAATGTCGAACGCCGCGTACCCCCGCGGCGTCAGGTCTCTCTGACAGACTATCGCAACTGGCGTGGACGCTTCCTCAAAAATGAAGTGGGCTGTACGGGATCCCCGGGCGCCGTGTCAGCAGGTTCAGCGGTTGTTGTTCTTCATCAGCCGCGAACGCTCACGCTGCCAGTCCTTCTCGCGCTCGGTGGCGCGCTTGTCGAACTGCTTCTTGCCCTTGGCCAGCCCCAGCGCCAGCTTCACCCGGCCGCGCGTGTAGTGCAGGTCCAGCGGCACCAGCGAATAGCCGGCACGCTCCACCTTGCCGATCAGGCGGGCGATCTCGGCACGGTGCAGCAGCAGCTTGCGGTTGCGGGTAACATCCGGCTTGACGTGGGTGGAGGCGGTGATCAGCGGCGTGATGTGCGCCCCGATCAGGTAGATCTCCGCGCGTCTTACAATCACATACGCTTCCTGGATCTGCACCCGGCCGGCCCGGATGGCCTTCACCTCCCAGCCTTCCAGCGCCAGTCCGGCCTCGATCCGTTCCTCGATGAAATAATTGAACCCGGCTTTCCGGTTTTCTGTAATGGTCGACATGGTCGATATTGTGCCTGTTGAAAGGATCCCGTCCGAGAGGATCCCATCCGTGTTCGGGGGCCAGCCATGCCCGTGATCCGCAAGTCCGCCCTGGTGCCGTATTCGGCGCAGGCCATGTTCGACCTGGTCGAGCGGGTAGAGGATTATCCCGGTTTTCTGCCCTGGTGTGGAGGCACGCAGCTGCTGTCGCGCACCGAGGAGGGCATGTCGGCCGCCATCACCATCGACTTCCGTGGCATCCGCCAGACCTTCTCCACCGAGAACGTCCACCAGCGCCCCACCAGCATCCGGCTGCGCCTGAAGGACGGTCCGTTCTCCCGCCTGCAGGGGGGCTGGACCTTCAAGCCGCTGGCCGAGGATGCCTGTCGCATCGACCTGGAGCTGGACTATGAAGTGGGCAGCGGCCTCATCGCACGGGTGCTCAACCCCGTCTTCGGCCACATCGCCAACACCCTGGTCGATGCCTTCGTGAAGGAGGCCGAGCGCCGCTACGGTCCGGGCTTCGGGGCCTCATGACCCCTGGCATGCGCCGGCAGGTTCCGCAGGATCCGCCGTCCGCCCCCTCGGGCCAGCCGGTATCGGAGAGCTCTGCGGCAGCCCTGATGGTGGAGCTGGTCATCCAGTACCCGGAGGCCGCGGCCCCCGAAGCCACGAGCCCCGAGGTTACCAAGCCCGAGGCCACCAGTCCCGAGGCCACCAGTCCCGAGGCCACCAGTCCCGAGGCCACCAGTCCCGAGGTCACCAATCCCGAGGTCACCAATCCCGAGGTCACCAATCCCGAGGCTGGCCAGCCGGTACGGTACGAACTCGTGCGGACCCTGCACCGTGTGCCCTTGGGCACCACCATCCGGCAGCTGCTGCAACGGGCAGCCGCGTCGAATCCGCAGACCCTGCAAGTGCCTGAAAAACCGCCGGTTTCCCCGCATCCGACACCCCGGGTGGATGATGCCAGCCCGGGCGCTGCATGTCCTGGGGGCGATGAGCCGTGCAGCCTTGTTCAGACCATCGAAGCCAGGGCTCTGGGGCTTTCCCGCTTCGGCCGCCGCGCCTGGCTGGATGATCCGCTGCGGCCTGACGACCGGGTGGAGGTGCTGTGTCCGATCCTGGCCGACGCCAGGGCGGCGCGCTTTGCCCGGGTAGCAAAAAGTCGCGCCGAGCGGACCGACGGCCGCTGGGGCCGACGAAGCGTGGCTGATCGTCAGATCCGCGCCACGGAGCGCCAGCCCGAAGGATAATTTGCTATCATGCCGCTTTGCGGATAAAAACAGCAATGCGGATAGCCAAGAAGGCACTGACATTCGACGACGTCCTGCTCGTCCCCGCTTATTCAGACTTCATCCCCCGTGACGCATCCCTGCGCACGCGCCTGACCCGGAAAATCAGCCTCAACATCCCGCTTGTCTCGGCGGCGATGGATACCGTCACTGAAAGCAGCATGGCCATCGTCATGGCCCAGCTGGGCGGCATCGGCATCATCCACAAGAACCTCAAGCCCGAGCGGCAGGCTGCCGAGGTCCTGGCCGTCAAGCGCTACGAGTCCGGCGTGGTGGGCGACCCCATCACCATCACCCCCGAGATGACCGTGCGCGAGGTCATCGCCATCACCCGCGAGCACCGCATCTCCGGTCTGCCCGTGGTCGAGGGGGGCAGCAGGAAGGTGGTCGGCATCGTCACCAACCGGGACCTGCGCTTCGAGTCCGAACTCGACCAGCCGGTGCGCAACATCATGACCCCGCGCGAGCGGCTCATCACCGTGCCCGAGGGTTCCAGCCTGGATGACGCCCAGAAGCTCATGCACAAGCACCGTCTCGAGCGCGTGCTGGTCGTCAACGACGCCTTCGAGCTGCGCGGTCTCATGACCGTCAAGGATATCCTGAAGGCCGACACCCACCCCGAATCCTCCAAGGACAGCGTCGGCAAGCTGCGCGTCGGAGCCGCCATCGGCACCGGCGGCGATAGCCACGACCGCCTCGAGCGCCTGGTGGCTGCCGGCGTGGACGTGGTGGTGGTCGACACCGCCCACGGCCACTCGCGCGGCGTCATCGAGCGCGTGCGCGAGATCAAGCGCCACTACCCCGACCTGCAGGTCATCGCAGGCAACATCGCCACCGGTGACGCCGCCCGCATGCTGGTCGATGCCGGCGCCGACGCCGTCAAGGTCGGCATCGGTCCGGGTTCCATCTGCACCACCCGCATCGTGGCCGGCGTGGGTGTGCCCCAGCTCACCGCCGTGGGTGACGTGGCGGCCGCCCTGCAGGGCACCGACGTGCCCCTCATCGCCGACGGGGGCATCCGCTACTCCGGCGACGTGGCCAAGGCCATCGCCGCTGGCGCTTCCAGCGTCATGATGGGCTCCATCTTTGCCGGTACCGAAGAGTCCCCCGGCGAGATCGTCCTGTACAAGGGCCGCTCCTACAAGTTCTACCGTGGCATGGGCTCGCTGGGCGCCATGCAGCAGGGCGCGGCCGACCGCTATTTCCAGGACTCCAACGTTGCCGCCGAGAAGATGGTGCCCGAAGGCATCGAAGGTCGCGTCCCCTACAAGGGTGCGGTCAGCGCCATCATCTATCAGCTGTGCGGCGGCCTGCGTGCCAGCATGGGCTATTGCGGTTGCCCCACCATCGACGCCATGCAGCAGCGTGCCCAGTTCGTCGAGATCAGCAACGCCGGCATCCGTGAATCGCACGTCCACGACGTGCAGATCGTCAAGGAAGCGCCCAACTATCACGTCGAGTGATCGTTGCCGCCCCACACAGGCTGCCGCTTGGTCGGCAGCCTGTTTCGTTTCCGGACACGCCCGGCCCGGGCGGGTCACAACCCCTCTGTCACGCGCCATGAACCATCAGAAGATCCTGATCCTGGATTTCGGCTCGCAGGTCACCCAGCTCATCGCCCGGCGCATCCGCGAAGCCCACGTCTACTGCGAAGTCCATCCCTGCGACGTCAGCAGCGACTGGGTCCGGCAATACGCCGCCGACGGCCAGCTCAAGGGCATCATCCTCTCCGGCAGCCATGCCAGCGTCTATGAAGTGGATGACCGCGCCCCTGACGCCGTCTTCCAGCTGGGCGTGCCCGTGCTGGGCATCTGCTACGGCATGCAGACCATGGCCATGCAGCTGGGCGGGCAGGTGGAAGGCAGCAACACCCGGGAATTCGGCTATGCCGAAGTCCGCGCCCGCGGCCATACCCAGCTGCTGGACGGCATCCAGGACTTCCACACCCCCGAAGGCCACGGCATGCTGAAGGTGTGGATGAGCCACGGCGACAAGGTCACGACCCTGCCCGAAGGCTTCAAGCTGATGGCCAGTACCCCCAGCTGCCCCATCGCCGGCATGGCCGACGAGGAGCGCCACTTCTATGGCGTGCAATTCCACCCCGAAGTCACCCATACCGTGCAGGGCAGGGCCATGCTTGAGCGCTTCGTGCTCGACATCTGCGGCGTCCGTCCCGACTGGGTCATGCGTGACCACATCGAGGAAGCCGTGGCCGCCATCCGCGAACAGGTGGGCGACGAGGAAGTCATCCTGGGCCTGTCCGGTGGCGTCGATTCCAGCGTTGCTGCCGCCCTCATCCATCGCGCTATCGGCGACCAGCTCACCTGCGTCTTCGTCGATCATGGCCTTCTGCGGCTGAACGAAGGCGACATGGTCATGGACATGTTCGCCGGCAAGCTGCACGCCAAGGTCGTGCGCGTCGATGCCAGCCAGCTCTTCCTGGATGCCCTGGCCGGCGTCTCCGACCCCGAGCAGAAACGCAAGATCATCGGCCGCCTGTTCGTCGACGTCTTCAAGGCCGAAGCCGAGAAGCTCAAGGCCAGCGGCGCCGGTCACAAGGGCGCCACCTTCCTGGCCCAGGGCACTATCTACCCCGACGTCATCGAGTCCGGCGGCGCCAAGAGCAAGAAGGCCGTCGTCATCAAGAGTCACCACAACGTCGGCGGCCTGCCCGAACAGCTGGGCCTGAAACTGCTGGAGCCCCTGCGCGACCTCTTCAAGGACGAAGTGCGTGAACTGGGCGTCGCCCTGGGCCTGCCCCCCGACATGGTCTACCGGCACCCCTTCCCGGGCCCGGGCCTGGGCGTGCGCATCCTGGGCGAAGTGAAGAAGGAATACGCCGACCTGCTGCGCCAGGCCGACGCCATCTTCATCGAGGAACTGCGCTCCACCATCGAACCCCACAGCGGCAAGAGCTGGTACGACCTCACCAGCCAGGCCTTCACCGTCTTCCTGCCCGTCAAGAGCGTCGGCGTCATGGGCGACGGCCGCACCTACGACTACGTCGTGGCCCTGCGCGCCGTCCAGACCAGCGACTTCATGACCGCCGACTGGGCCGAGCTGCCCTACAGCCTTCTGAAGAAGACCAGCAGCCGCATCATCAACGAAGTGCGCGGCATCAACCGCGTCACCTACGACGTGAGCAGCAAGCCGCCGGCGACGATCGAGTGGGAGTGAAGGGGCTATCGGCATCTGCTGAAGCCGGATGAACCATCAGGGAGGCCCCGAGCGGCATGAGCGAACGACCCGTCGACCTTTCCTTCCTGCAGAAGGCCGTCGCCCGCCTGGACGCGGGCCTGACCCGTTATCGGCAGGACATCCATGACGAGCAGATCCGCGACGGCCTGATCCAGCGCTTCGAGTTCACCTACGAAATCAGCCACAAGACCCTGAAGCGCTTCCTGGAGGCCACCTCCGCCTCTCCCCAGGAGATCGACCGGATGAGCTTCCAGGACCTGATCCGCACCGCCAACGAGCAGGACCTACTGCTGGGAAGCTGGCCGGACTGGCGGACTTATCGGGACATGCGGGCCAGGACCAGCCATACCTACAGCGAGGAAGTGGCACTGGACGTGGTGGCAGGCATCCCCCGCTTTCTGGAGGAAGCATCCTACCTGGCAAGACGGCTGGCCGAGGCACAGTCAGGCACCTCACGCTCATGAGCCCGCAGGACACGCCGGATATCGACATCTCGCCCGGGCAGTGGGATATCGTTCATGACATCCTGCAACGCCACGTGCCCGGTCATGAAGTCTGGGCATTCGGATCCAGGGCCAGGCGGCGCGCCAAGCCCTATTCGGACCTGGACCTGGCCATCATCACCCAGGCGCCGCTGCCGCTGGATACGAGAGCGGCGCTCAGCAGCGAGTTCTCCGAATCCGATCTGCCCTGGAAGGTGGATGTCGTGGACTGGTCGGTGGCCAATGATACCTTTCGGGAGATCATCCGGCGGGAGCGTGTCGTTCTTTGCACATCGCATAGGTAAGCGCTGCTTTAATTATATTAAACTATCTAATACAAAAAGTTATAAATATAGACTATTGATGTTTGCGTTCTACGGCTGAAACCGTAAGCATTGCTGTGACCTATTTGGCGACAAGGCCGCAAGGCTGTCGAAGCTGGTTGTTGATTAACAACAAAGTTATCGGTGGCTTCTTGCTGTTGTCGGAAAAATATACGCAAAGCAGTAGGATATCGTAGTTCGTGGTACACGAATTCTGATGATGAGGTTCCTACTGTGACAGTGCTTGATGAGATCCTAAATTGGTCCAAGACTCGCCCAAATTGGCAACGGGATGCGTTACGGCGGCTTGTCGAGAAAGGGGAGCTTTCAGAAGAAGACATTGTTGATTTGACGGAAATTTGCAAGGCGGCCCATGGGTTGACCGAGGGAAGGGATGGTATTCCGCTGGACACAAAGCACCTTCCCAACAGGAGTGGAGGGCAAGGTGCAGTTTCCCTTGAGTCCATCCTTCACCATGAAGGAGTAAATGCACTTGCCAAAGATCAAACCTTAACGTTCGGCCCTCATCTTACTGTCGTCTATGGTGATAATGGAGCGGGCAAGACAGGTTATACCCGTATTCTTAAGACAGCATGTCGTGCACGTGGTACGGAGAAGATTCTCGGCAACGTTGTAACGGGTACTACATCGTCTTCTCCAGTCGTCACCATAAAATACCGTGTTCAGGGTGAGGAAGAGGCACGGGAATGGACTGCCAAGGAGGATGATGGCCCCATTGCGCGTGTGAGCGTCTTTGATACACAGAGTGCATCAGTTTATCTGAAGGAAAAGACAAATGTTGCTTTTCGGCCCTTTGGCCTTGATCTCTTTGATAAGCTGGTTCAGACAGCTAAGGCTGTTCTCGTTCGGCTTCAAAATGAAGAGAAGAATTTTTCTGAAAGCATTATATCTGACTTACTTAAATTAGTTCCAGAAGGCACTTCGGTAGCTAGATTTCTGAATGGTTTGAGTACTCTTACGAGCTCGGAGGATTTGAAAACACATTCAAAACTAACAGACGACGAAGTTAAAAGGTTAGAACTATTAGAACAGTCTCTTCGTGATCTGCAAGCAGATGATACCAAAAAGTTACTCAAGAATCTTCAGTATCAAAGTACTCGAGTTCAGGCTCTTCTTAAACATGTTGAGCACGTTGAATCCGTACTTTCCGACAAGTCAGTGTCTGCCAGCTTTGATGCGCTAGCAGAGTGGCTACATAAGAAGGAAGAGGCTGATCGACTGTGTGCGGAGACGTTTCCTCCTCAGCTCCTTTCGGGTACAGGATCCGATGCTTGGAAAGGTCTTTGGCAAGCGGCAAGTCTCTTCTCTCAGAAAGAGGCTTATTCTGATCAATCATTTCCGGTTGTAGATGAAGGCGCAAAGTGTGTTCTGTGTCAGCAGAGTTTAGATCACGATGCAGGTCATAGGTTTAGGAAATTCGCTGCTTTCATTGCCTCTTCAATGGAACGTGAGCTGCGCAATGCGCGTCAAGTTTATGATCAGAAGCGAAAGATTGTTGCCGATCTTGTTGTTTTTCCCGAATTCATTACTAATATAATTAGTGATATTTGTTTAGAAAACGAATCTCTTGCTAATAGGATCGGGACGTCACTTGCTGTTGCTGATGAATATTGTCGGGAAGTAATAATTGCGCTGGAATCTAGTTCCGGTGTCTCGCGGCACAAATCGAATATTGTTTCTGTTCTGCCAGAGATACAGAATTTCTTAACAAAAATTGACGAGCGAATTAGGGTGCTGGTTAATAATGAGGACCCTGATAGGCGGAATAAACTTCATGATGAGGCGAAAGAACTTCGTGCTAAAACAATACTAGCCAAACATGAAAAGATTGTGCTAAACGAGATAGATCGGAAGAAGCGGCTTGCTGCCTATCAGCAGTCCAAGAAAGATGCCGACACGAGGCCTATTACAAGAAAGAGTAGCGAAGTGACGCGTTCTTTTGTTACGCAGAAGCTTAAAAATGCTTTTCAGGATGAATTGAATAATCTTGCATTTCATCACATCGAAATCGAGTTGCAGGACGTTGGTGGTGCGGATGGTGTTTTATATCATAAAGTAGTTTTAAAACATGGGAATAATCTTGAGTTGCCAAGGGTTATCAGCGAAGGCGAGCAGCGTTGCCTGTCCATTGCTTCATTTTTTGCAGAGCTGAGTACTGCGGATGACCAATCTGGAATCGTCTTTGATGACCCTGTTTCTTCGCTAGACTATCGCTGGCGTGAGGATATTGCCCACCGTCTTGTCGAAGCTGCAAAAACAAGGCAGGTCATCGTTTTTACGCATGATGTTGTCTTTCTTCTCTGGTTGAAACAGTTCGCGGAGGAGCAACAGGTAAATCAACATGATCAGCATATTAGACGGCTTTCGTCGGGTGCAGGCGTTTGTTCTGATGAGCTGCCATGGGTTGCGATGCCCGTGAAGAAGAAAATTGGCTACCTAAACAAGGAGCATCAAGCTGCCGCTAAACTGCATCGTGACGGGTGTCAGGATATGTACGAGAAAGAGGCTAAGAATATCTACGGACTTTTGCGGGAAGCGTGGGAACGCGCGGTTGAGGAGGTGCTCTTGTGTAAGATCGTCGAGCGATATCGGCCTGGTATTCAAACTCAGCAGATTGCGAGGCTTGCGGATGTCACTCTAGATGACTGCAGGCAGGTTGAGATCGCGATGACAAAATGTTCTCGATTGCTGCGTGGCCACGATCAGGCGGCAGCCGCTCGTTCTCCGGTTCCGGAACCAGATGAATTGAAGGAAGACATTAGCGCGCTTGAAGCCTGGGTGAAAGAAGTAATTAAGCGCCGCACTTGAGGGCGATGGCAGCATATCAAGTAGGGCAAGTTATCAAGGTCGAATTGATTCCGTGCAAAAACCCTGTATGCTAATCGTTTCATTGCAAGAATGATCGATTCCGCGCATGCCCGCCCAGTTTCCCCCGCTCACGAATGCCCCGCCTTCAGATCCTCTCGGCGGCGTCTGGCTGGCTCAGGCTTTCAAGCTGCCGTGGCCTGAAGATCTGCCCGTCGTCAGCCGGATGGGGGGGCGTCGTTCCACGCAGCTGACCGCTAGCGGTTGGCTGGAAACCTGGCCAGAGGCGGCTCGCCCATCCGCGGATGTGGTCTCGCATCTGCTGTTTCACCTGCGGCACGAGGTGCCGCACCTGGGGTTGCTTGCACGTCTGTTCGAGCAAATCGGGCCGGATGTCATCCAGACCTGGGTGGATGCCGAGCCCACCGGGCAGTACGCGCGTCGAGCCGCTTTCCTGTATGAGTGGCTGACCGGCCAGACGCTGCGCGTGCCCGCGGGCCTTGCGGGTAATTATGTGGATGCCCTTGATGGGGCGCGACGGGTGGTAGCATCCACCGGCCGTGGGCAGCGGGTGCCCCGCTGGCGGGTTGTCGACAATCTGCCGGGAACCCGCCATTTCTGCCCTCTGGTGGTCAAGACGGAGGCACTCAGGTGTGCGGAGTCCCTTGATGTGCATCAGCTGCTGGACGGGCTCATGGCGGAGTTCGGTCCTGATCTGCTGATGCGTTCAGCGGTGTGGTTGACGCTGCGCGAAAGCCGGGCCAGTTTCAGCATCGAGGGCGAGGGCAATCAGGTGAGCCGTGTGCAGCGCTTTGCTGATGTGATGGCTCGTCGGCTGGGGCAGGGGCCGGTGCCACTGTCGGCTGATGTTCTGGCAGAGTTGCAGCAGGAGATCCTGGGCAGGCGCACGTCCCTGGGGCGGTTTGGACTTCGGCAGTCGCCCGTGTTCGTGGGCGAAACGGTGCGCTATCAGGACATCGTCCATTACGTGGCGCCGCCCGCTGCAGACGTGGCGGCCATGCTCGAAGGGTTGCGGGTCTTTCTGGATCGGACGCAGGGTCAGTCTGCCGTGATGCGCAGCGCGGTGGCCGCTTTCGGATTCGTCTACATCCACCCGCTGGCCGACGGCAATGGGCGGGTTCACCGCTTCCTCATCAACGACATTCTGCGGCGTGACGGCGCGGTGCCGGATTCGATGATCCTGCCGGTTTCCAGCCTGATCGCCGATGATGCCCAGGTACGTCGACGCTACGATCAGGTGCTGGACGGCGTGTCTCGGCCGTTGATGTCATTGGTGCGCGAGCATGTCGATTTCGCTCGCAAGCCCATCGTGTATCCCGATGGTGTCAGTTCCAATTTCTGCTTTTCCGGGGATGTGCTGGCACGCCCGGTGTGGCGATACCCTGATCTGGGGCCGCATGTCTGCTTTCTGGCGGATGTTCTTGGAAAGACGCTGGCCACGAAGATGCGGGAGGAATCCCGCTATCTTCAGCTGCATGCCCGGGCACGTGCCGCACTGAAGGAAATTGTGGAGATGCCGGATGCCCAGGCGGATCGGGTGATCCGTTCGCTGCAGCAGAACGAGGGCGCCCTCAGCAATGTGCTGGCACGCGAGATTCCGATACTGGCTGAACCCGGTGTATGGGCCGAAGTGGTCGAGGCCGTGTCTGTGGCATGGCAGGGGGACGCTGATCCGTCCTGATACCCCTCCTTCACATCCCAATACCCCAATCTCGCCGTTAGTGTCCACAAGGGGTTCCCCCGCACTGACCAGGCTCATCCCACCCGCCGCCACACCGCCACCACCAACCCGATCAGCAGCACGCTGGCGCCACCGCCCAGCAGGTTGCTGCCGGCCCAGCCGGGCCAGCTCATCAGCGGGGCGGGCAGGAAGGCGCCCAGGGTGGCCATCACGGCAATGCCCAGGTCGTTGATGCCCTGGACCTCGACGGTCGGATCCGGTCGGTGGGCGGCCTGGGGAGTGTCTCTGGTGGCGGACGGTGAATCCGTGGCCGAGGCAGGGGGAGTCGGCTGCGCCCGCAGCTGGTCCAGCCGCTCGTTCAGCATGGCGCTGCCGCCGATGTAGGTGAAGTTCCAGCCCAGGCCCAGCAGGATCAGCGAGGTGCTGAGCAGGGCGTAGCCGTCGTTGCCCATGTTGAAGGCTGCGCTGATGCCGATGAGGATGAAGCCGGCCACGATCACGGCGTGGGTGCCCATGCGCTGGATGATGGAGCCCGTGACGAACGAGGGCAGGAACATGGCCAGCACGTGCCACTGGATGGCGCGGTTCACGTCCGGGAAGGCCATGCACAGCTGGGTCATGTTCATGGAGGACTGGATCATCAGCAGGTTCATCAGTCCGTAGCCGACGGCGGCCGAGAGCATGGCGGCCACCAGCGGCCGGTCGTGCAGCACCAGCTGCCAGGCGCTGGCGGCGGCTGGGTGAGGTACGGCAGCATGGGGCTGGGTACCAGAAGGGCCAGGCTGGCGGGTATCGTCGTCCCGGGTGCGTATGGGCAGGATGGTGAGCGCGTGCAGCACGGCCAGCCCGGCAAAGGCGGCGTAGCAGAGGGCAAAGTCCTGGATGCCTGCCCATTCTCTCAGGCTGTTGACCAGGCTGGGGCCAGTAAAGGCGGCCACCACGCCGCCGGCGATGACCAGAGACATGGCGCGGGGCTTCAGTGAGGTGGACAGGCCGTCCGTGGCGGCAAAGCGCGAGAAGTTGGCCACGGCGATGTATAGCCCCAGCAGGGCATGGGAGACGATCAGCAGCCAGAACGAGTGGTCCTGCACGGCCAGGTAGCCGGTGATGCCGGCTAGGGCCAGTGGCAGCGTCGCTGCCAGGAAGATGCGCTTGCGGCCATGGCGGCGCATCAGCCGCGCCACCGGCAGTGTGGCCAGCATCACCACCAGGAACTGGCCCCCATAGGGCAGGGTGGCCATCCACGGCTGCGGGGCCACCACGGCGCCCACCAGGGCGGCGATGGTGACGGCCATCACGGCCGTGGTCAGGTTGACGGACTGGGCGATGAAGTACAGCCACGTGCGGGCGGGCAGGCGATCGGACATGAGGTGTGCAGGATGAAAGCTTCTCGATGGGACGTGCGGTCGACGACGGGCTGACCACGGACACGGGCGGACCCCATAAGTCGGGCTGACCGCGAAACCGCGCCGATCAGATCTGACGTCCCTGATGGATGAGGATGCTACTGGCAGCTCTCCAGGATTTCGTCAGACAGTCGTCATCTGTTTGCCAAACAGTTGCAGCAAAGTGCCCGGACAGTCGCGGACAGTCGTGCCGCGTCTGCGGGTGCCGATGCCGGTACAGCCACGGATGCCGGGCTTTCCCAGCCGAACGGGCCTGGCCATGAGCGGCATCCTTTGCCGGGTTCCGAATGCGGCAAGTGTCTGAGCGCGGTGGCAGAATCAGCGCTTTCTTGCCCGAAGGAGCAGGCCATGGCATTCGTCGATCAGATCCGCCAGCGTCTGGCCGATGGCCAGTGGGCCAGCGGCGAGCGGCTGCCGTCACTGCGGCAGATGGCGCGGCGCGAGCAGCTCAGCCTGCATGCCGTGGCCAGCGCCTACGCGCAGCTGGTCAGCGAGGGGCTGCTGGAGGTGCAGCATGGGCGCGGGTACTTCGTGTCGCCCCCGGCGAAAGGTCTGCCTGTCACACCGCCGGACATGTCCTTGGTATCGCCGGACACCGCGCCAGCCGGGCAGACGGCCCTGTTCCGGTTGCTGCAGGCGGGGCCGGAATATCTGAAGCTGGGCTGTGGCTGGCTGCCGTCCGAATGGCGGGACACCGAGGCCCTGGCGGCGGGCGTGCGCAAGACGGCGCGGATGGGGCAGCGGACGCTGACGGATTATGGAGACATCCAGGGGCATGTGCCGCTGCGACATCAGCTGGCGGTGCATCTGCGTCGCACCACGCGCATCGACGTGCCGCCCGAACAGCTTCTGACGACGGTGGGCGCCACCCAGGCGCTGGATCTGGTGATCCGCCTTCTGGTACGCCCAGGCGACCGGGTGCTGGTGGACGAGCCCTGCAACGGTTCCCTGGTGTGCCTGGTGAGGCTGGCCGGGGGCACGCCCGTGGGGGTGCGGCGCAACGCCGACGGGCCGGACCTGCAGGCGCTGGATGAGGCGCTGAAGGATGGGCAGCCCTGCCGGCTCTTCATCTGCAACAGCACCTTTCACAATCCCACCGGAGGCACGCTGTCGGCGCGCACGGCTTTCGGGGTGATGAAGCGGGCTGCCGAGCACGGCTTTCTGGTGGTGGAGGACGATGTCTATGGGGACTTCCATCCCGAGCGCAGGCAGACACTGGTGGAGCTGTCGGGGCTGGAGCACGGCATCTACATCGGCAGCTTCTCGAAGTCGCTGTCGGCGTCGCTGCGCATCGGCCATATTGTGGCCAGCCCGGAGATCATCGGCCGGCTGACCGAGCTGAAGCTGATGACCACGGTGGCGGTACCAGGCTTCTGCGAACGCTTCGTCAACACCATCCTGGTGGACGGATCCTATGCACGGCACATGCGGGAGCTGCAGCGCCGCATGCTGAAGCACCAGAAACAGGCCCAGCGACGGCTGGCCGCGCTGGGCTGGCAGTGCGCCACGCAGCCTGACGGGGGCATGTTCCTGTGGATCCGGCATCCGCAGCTGGAGGATCTGTCGGCCTTCATCGCCGCACTGGCCCGTCAAGGGATCCTGCTGCTGCCGGGCTCGGCCTTTGCCGTGTCGCAGGATTTCCGGGCCTGGACGCGGATCAACGTCACGCACCTGACGGATGAGGCGGTGTCGCGGATGGCGGCCTGCATGCGTGACGTGAGGGTCTGAGGACGCACAAACCTGCCCTCAGACATGGTATTGCATTGGATTCCCATTTGCTAACGTTCTATCATTCGAGAATTCGTCGCCGTCCCTTTCCCTGTCTTTCACCAGAGGGTTCTTTCATGAAGGCATTCCGGGTTTCTTCCATGGTTGCGCTGGCCGTTGCCGCCGCGCTCTCGGGCTGCGCCGCCACGCAGGATGCCGCCCAGTCCGCCGTCAGCAGTGTCAAGTCGCTGGCAGGCCAGGCACAGGTCACCCGCCAGGCGGTGGCGCCAGCGCTGTATGAAGTGGCCTACTCGCCCAGCCAGGACGTGGTCTACGTGGTGTCGGCCGGTGGTTTCGGGCCGGATGCGCCTGCTTCCAAGGTACTGCGCCTCGATCCAAAGACGCTGGACGTGAAGGGCGAGATCCCCCTGTCCGTCAATGGCTTCGGGCTGGTGCTGGATGATGCCGCGCACCGCCTGTACATCACCGATACCCGTGCCGGCTCGCTGACGGTGCTGGACGTGGTCAATGACATCGTGGTGGGCACGGTGGCGCTGAATGAAGCGCCGGATGCCGTTTCCGGCCAGCAACCTGCCAAGGCTTCCCAGGCAGCCAGGGCTGCAAAGGCCTCCCGGGCAGGCAAGACCGCCAAGCCCGCTGGCGAGGAAAAGGACGGCATGTACAAGTACCGCGAGGTGGTGCTGGACCGCACGCACAACCGTCTGTATCTGCCGGGCATGAGCCTGGAGGCGGGCAGCGGCGGGGTGCTGAAGGTGGTCGATGCCCATACGCTGAAGGTGCAGAAGGTGGTGCCGGGCCTGGGCTTCGGAACCACCGGCATTGCGCTGGATGAGGCGGCCGGCAAACTGTACGTCTCCAACCTGGTCGGTCAACTCTTCGTGGTGGATACCGGCACGCTGGCCGTCACGCAGAAGTTCGAGGTGGCCGCCGACCAGCTGCTGAACCTGGCGGTGGACCGTGCGGCAGGCCAGGTGCTGGCCGTGGATCAGGGCATGGCCCGCCTGGACGAGAAGCGCCAGCAGGACGGCATTGCCTACACGCCGCGCGGCAAGGGCAACCAGGTGGTGGCCATCGACCCGGCCAACGGGCAGGTCACCCGCAATATTGCCGTCGGCACGCAGCCGGTGGCCCTGCTGCTGGATGCCGAGCGCAACCGCCTCTACGTGTCCAACCGTGATTCGGGCAATGTCTCGATCATCGATGCCCGCACCGGCCATCTGCTCAAGAGCGTGGACCTGCAGCGGCACCCCAACAGCCTGACGCTGAACCCGAAGACGGGGGAGGTGTACGTGACGATCAAGAACGCCCGTGACGCCGCGCGTGGCAGCAACGAGAGCGTGGCCCGGATCCGGTATTGATTCCATCTGCCCGGCGTGAGGCCGGGACAACATGAGGTCGGGCTGCCTGCAGGATCAAGGGCAGTCCGGACCGGAAGCCGGAGAGGGATCTTTCCGGTTTCTCCAGGCCCGGGAGGTTGCAGCCCGGCCAGTATGCAGCTGGCATTTTCCCGGTGCCAGGTACCCAACCCCTTTGTGACATAAACAGGAGACCTGTCCATGAAATCCTTCCCCAAGTCTTTCCGTACTTCTTCCTTCCTGGCGCTGGCCGTGGCGGCGGCGCTGGCCGGCTGCGCTGCCACGCAGGATGCCGGTCATTCGGCCATGAACATGGTCAAGTCGGCCACGGGCCAGGCCCAGGTCGTTCGCCAGGACGTGGCGCCGGCGCTCTATCAAGTGGCCTATTCGCCCAGCGAGGACGTGGTCTATGCCGTTTCGGCGGGTAACCCCAAGGATCCGGCTTCCGGCGTGAAGTCGAAGCTCTTCAAGCTGGACCCCGAGACGCTGGCCGTGAAGGCGGAAATCGAGCTGCCCAAGCCCGGCTATGGCCTGACACTGGATGACGAGGCGCATCGCCTCTACATCGTGGACACCCGTGGCGGCACGCTGATGGTCTACGACACCACCCTCGGTCAGGTCACGTCCTCGGTGACCATGCCGCCCGTGCTGGACGCGCAGGGCAAGCCCGAGAAGATCGAGTACCGCGAGATTGTCGTGGACAAGGCCAACAACCGGCTGTACCTGCCCGCCATGTCCTATCACGACAGCAAGCTGCAGGTGGTCAACCTTGAGACCCTGACGGTCGAGCGCACCATCCCGGGCTTCAACTTCGGTGCCACCGGCATCTCGATGGATTCGGGCGCCGGCAAGCTGTATGTCTCCAACCTGATGGGGCAGCTCTTTGTCGTGGACATCGGCACGCTGGCCATCACCGACCGCTTCGAGGTGCAGGGCGACCAGCTCCTGAACCTGGTGGTGGACCACGACAACAAGCGCCTGCTGGCCGTGGATCAGGGCTTCGACCGCCTGGACGTGGTTCGCAAGGAGCGGGGCGGCCTCAACTATCAGACGCGCACCCAGGGCAACCAGGTGCTGGCCCTGGATCCGTCCAGCGGCAAGGTGCTGCAGAACATCAAGGTGGGCACGCAGCCGGTGGCCATGCTGCTGGATGCACCGCGCAATCGCCTGTACGTGAGCAATCGCGTCTCGGGCAACATCTCGGTGGTGGATCCGCGCACCGGCCAGGAGATCAAGACCATCGACCTGCCCACGCACCCGAACAGCTTTGCGCTGAACCCGAAGACCGGTACGGTCTACGTGACGGTGAAGCTGCCGAAGGAAAAGACGATGACCGACAAGGAAAGCGTCGCACGCATCAGCTTCTGATGCTGGCCTGATGGCCCGTCCGTCCGGCGTACTGATACCGCCGGGCGGAATGGCGTGCCCGGTGCGACACAATGTCACGCCGGCGCACGCAGTGCGCACTTATGATCGGCCCCTTTCCTGAAGGAGCGATCATGGTGCGCATGCGTCCGGTTTCAATGATTCTTGCATCGGCTTCGCTGGCCGTGCTGCTGTCGGCCTGCGGCAGCGACATCCATCCGGGCGATCAGACGGCGCAGGCGCCTTCGGCCAGCAGCGGCAACGCGGGCAACAACAACGTTGCACCGAATGCTTCCGGTTACTGGCAACTGGCAGGACGCATCTTCCAGCGCAGTGGCCAGTCCGAACAATCGATGGTGGACGTGAATGACCACGTCGAATCGACGCTCGAGATCCATGGGCGGATTCCGCCGGCCACGCCCGTGAATGGTGCTGCGGGTTCGGCTTCTGCAGTCACGACAAGTGGCACGCCGGTGGCCACCGAGACGCTGGACAGCCTCCTGCGGGTGGAATTCACGGGCCGCACTGCTGGTACCTACCAGATCACCACCGACGCAAACCGTTTCCAGAATGCCGGTCGCCAGGCGCGTCTGGCCGTGCTGCGGGTAGCCGTGCGTGACACGACCACCCGGCAGGAAACCAGCTACATCGCCACCGCTGGCACCATCGAGGTGACGCTGGGGGCTGACCGCAAGTTCCATGTCCGCAGCGTAGCCGACCTGCCGGTGCGGCAGCTGAGCATCTCGCAGGCTGCAGGCGGCGTGACGGCCATGCCGGCGCAGACACAACTGTCCATCCGGGACTGACGCCGCAACTTGCAAAAAAGAAGCGCTGCCACCGGATGAGTCATCCTGCGACAGCGCTTTGTCGTGAACCCGATATCCGGCCACCCATGGGGTGGCCTGAAACGGGTCAGATCACTTGGCGGCGTAGCGGCTGATGTGATCGCCCTGCGGATCGTTCAGGCCGCGTGCCTTGTTCACGCTCCACACCGTGCCCTTGCCGTCGGTGAAAACGTGGTTGGCATACGAACCACCCGGCAGGTTCGCCACCAGGTTGCCGTTCACATCCACCACGGCCACCGAGTCACTGCCGCGGTTGGCCACGTAGGCCTGCTTGCGCACCGGCTCCCAGACCACGGCCAGCGGGCCGGCACCGACTTTCACGTCAGCCTTCAGCTTGCCATCGGTGGCGTCCAGAATCTGCAGGTTGTCGGTGCTCTGCGAGACAACGAACAGCAGTTTCTCTTCCGGTGCATAGGCGATGCTGATGGCGCCCTTGGCCCCTTTCAGGTTGTAGACCTTCTCGATCTGCTCGGTGGGCTCGTCGATCACGTAGACCTGATCGGTGGTGGACACCACGAACAGCTTGCCGCCGTCCTGATCCAGTGCAAAGCCCAGCGGAGCCGGCGGGGTCTTGGTGCGGGTCGGCGACTCCAGCGTGAGGTTGACCTTGTGTTCCAGCGTCTGGGTGTCGAACACGCTCACGTAGTTCTTGCCGTGGGCGGCCACATAGGCACGATGGCGCGGACCGTCAACCAGAACCCCGTGGTTGTGCGGGGCCAGCTTGTCCGGGAACTGCTTGACCAGCGACAGGTCGTCCTGCTTGTAGACGGCCACGGCGCCCGTGCGCGTGTTGCCCGTCCAGACGGTGCCGGCGGTGTCATCCACGGCAATGCCGTAGACCGCTTCCAGCTGCTTGCCGGTCGAATCGGCCGGCGGCGTGACCTGGTGCTCGATGGCCAGCGAGCTGGGGTTGACCTTCATCAGGCTGGACTGCTTGACGGGCGCACGACCCACGGCTGAGGTCACGTACACGGCGTGACTGCGGGCACTGTAGGCGCCCTGGTACAGACCGGGGTTCAGCGGCGCGCGGGAGATATGGTAGGCGTTGACGCCCGTGAACGGCAGCTTGGGCGAGATCTTGAAGTCCAGAATCTCGGCATAGCCGGGGTTCACTGTCTGCACCACCACCGGGTGAATGCCCACCGGCGATTCGGGCGGAATCTCCACTTGACCGGCAATGCGGCCTTCGGCGTCGACACTCAGGATGGCCTGGGTGGTGATGGTGGCGCCATCACTCAGCAGCTGAACCTGCTGGCCCGGCTTGAAGCCACTGCCGGTCACGTCCACGGTCTCGCCCGGATAGGCAACGCCCGTCACCGAAACGCGGCCGGTATAGTCCGGATCGACCGGGTGGGTGAGGCCGCGGGCCTGCACGCCGACGCTGAACGACAGTGCGGCCAGGGCAACGGCAAGTGCCGTGCCCTTCAGGCGGGCGCTGGTGCGAATATCAATAGAAGACTTTCTCATTAAAGTTCTCCGGTACACGAAGGGGGACAAGACATCATCGAGGGAATCACACAGAGAGCCGCCCTACGGTGGCGCGCAGGATGGACCAGTGCCGCCCTGAGCTGCGCGCCGTCTGGTGGCGCGTTCCACAGACACAGAACCGGGAAGGCTCCGCCTGGTGCAGGAAGGGCAGCAAAGCCCTGACCCTGGAAAGAAAACCAGACACTGTCTTACGGAACGTGGTGGATTGTATATGGTTTCTAAGAATGAGGATGATTAACGATACTGTCAGTAGGGAGTTGTAACCATGTTGACAGTGTGGCGCAGAACAGGGTAGCTGCGGATGTCGGGCTGGGCGTGCGACCTGTCGAAGATACCGGCGGGATCCTGACGACAGTGCCGGGTATTGAATGCATCCAGGATGCGGAACTCGTGTGACGGCCATGCAACCAACATCGGTGTGGATGTCGTGCAGAATCCATGTCCATGAAGATGTTTCATGGAAGCCATCTCGTGCAACCGAGGAAACCCGCATGAGCCATTCCTACCAGGTGATATTCGAGAACAATCGGGAATGGGCCGAGCACAAGAAGGAACTTGACCCCGACTATTTCCGACGCCTGTCTCGTTCTCAGAATCCTTCCTACCTGTACATCGGCTGTTCGGACAGTCGTGTCGCCGTCGAGGAGCTGATGGGGCTGGAGCCGGGCGAGGTGTTCGTCCATCGCAACGTGGCCAATCTGGTCATCGGCATGGATCTCAATGTCTCGTCGACCATCGAGTATGCGGTCAGCCACCTGAAGGTGAAGCACATCATCATCTGTGGCCATTACAACTGCGGAGGTATCCGGGCCGCCATGCTGCCCCAGGACCATGGGCTGATGAATCCATGGCTGCGCAACATCCGCGATGTCTACCGGCTGCACAAGGACGAGCTCGATGCCATTGAGGACGAGCACCAGCGCTACGACCGTCTGGTGGAGCTGAACGTGCAGGAGCAGTGCATCAATGTCATCAAGATGGATTGCGTTCAGGCGCGCTATGTGGCTGACGGCTATCCGATCGTGCATGGCTGGGTGTTCAACCTGCGCAATGGCCGGCTCATCGACCTGGACATCGACTTCGCGCACCTGATGGACGACATCCAGAAGATCTACGACATCACGGATTCGCACTGGGTGGTCAATCAGCGCAAGGTAGGCTGAAACAGGGCGGCAACGGCCTGAACTTCGCTTCGTCATCGCGTGTCCACCGGCCAACGCCATTGAAGGCGCCACGCACAGGATTCACTCGGACGGCTCGTTCCGGAATCGTTCGCTGACCAGCGCGCGCAGCCACTGGTGGGCCGGGTCGCGGTGCAGGCGTTCCGGCCAGAGCATCAGCATCTCAAAGCCAGGGATCTCAAGGGGGGCAGACACAACCCCGACACCGGGATGGTTGCCCGCCAGACGTTCAGGCACCATGGCCACCAGGTCAGTGCTGGCCAGCACATGCAGCAGCGACAGGAAGTGGGGTACCGACAGCACGACGTTGCGCTGAAGGCCGACCGCAGCCAGTGCCCGGTCGGTGGCGCCCTGAAAGCCTCCCCCATCGGGTGAGACGATGGCATGTTCCAGACGACAGAACCGGGCCAGCGTGGGCCGCCGCTTCAGGACCGGGTGCCCCGCACGGGCGGCCAGCACGTAGCGTTCATGGAAAAGGCTGCGGCGTCTCAGGTGAGGCGGCGCTTCGGCTGTGATGTGGAAAGCCAGATCGAAGTCATCCTGCCGAGCGCGCTGCGACAGGAGCGGGGGCGAGAGCTGGTGGATGGCCAGGCGCATGCCAGGTGCCTGCTCTCGAAGCCGGGGCAGGATGGGTTGGAGGACCGTCATCAACGTGTAGTCGGTGGCGACAAGTCGCCAGGTGTGGTGTGCCGTGGCGGGGTTGAAGGGCTCGGGAGGAGCAACAGCCTGACCCAGGGCATGCAGCGCATCGTGCAGCGGGATGCGCAGTTGCTCGGCGCGCGCCGTGGGCTGCATGCCTTGCGGGCCGGGTAGCAGAAGAGGATCATCCAGCAGCTCACGCAGGCGCGCCAGCTGCATGCTGACGGTGGGCTGTGCCAGGTTCAGGACCTGGGCGGTGCGGGTGACATGCCGTTCTCGCAGCAGGGTGTCGAGCGTGACGAGCAGATTCAGGTCGATACGGCGCAGGATGCCGTGAAGTGGACGTGGTCCGGAGTCAGGGGCGTTCATGGTTCAGGAGGGGGCGCAACCTGGGCTGCAATCAGGGCGTTCGGGCAGATTCTGGTCCCCAGAAATGGGCCATTCCGTGAGTCCGCTGCTTGCAGTGATGGGCTGCCTGAAGGATGGGACCTGTCGCTCCTGAGGGATGGGAACCGTTGCCGTCTGGAGGATGGAACCTGTCGGAGAGGGGGCCGAGGCCTGCACGGAACGAGTCGTGACAGCGGCATGTTATCGCCATCAGCGATGACAGGCATCGTAAGAATTCATTTCTGTTATGGCCCATTTCTCCCTATCGTGGCCTTGGTCGCCGTGGGGCCACTTCGGCCGAGAGGCGCGTGAATGGAGAATAGGACATGGAGAGGATCGAAAAGCCCTTGATCACCGTGGTGGGTGCCACCAGCAAGCAGGGGCGCAGCGTGGTGAACTCACTGATGCAAAGCCAGCGTTTCCGGGTACGGGCGCTGACGCGCAGGAAGGATTCGCCCCAGGCGCTGCAGCTTCAGAAAGCCGGTGCAGAACTGTGGGAGGTTGATCCCCATCGGAGTCCGGATGCGCTGGCGCAGGCGTTCGAGGGATCGGCTGGCGCGTTCCTGATGACGCCGCCATCGATGCCGGGGCGCGACGATGAGAGGATGCTGGGCCAGCAGCTGGCCAATGCTGCAGCGACGGCAGGCGTGGGGCACATCGTGTTCAGTACCCTGGAGAATGTCGAGCAGCGCTCGGGCGGCACGAAGTACGCGCCGCACTTCACCGACAAGGCGAAGGTGGCCGACCACATCCGCAGTCTGGGGGTCCCCCATACCTTCGTGATGCTGGCGTTCTTCTACACCAATCTGCTGGAATACTACGTGCCGCGGATGGACGGTGACACGCTGCTGATGCCGATCTATCTGCCGGAGGATTTCCGGGCACCCTTCGTCGATCCGCTGACGGCCACCGGGCCTGCGGTTCTGGAGATCCTGTCGAATCCCGCCCACTACCAGGGCAGGACGATGCCGGTGGTGGGGGAGATGATCTCGCCGCGCGAGATGGTGGAAGCGTTCCAGCGGGTGACGGGCGTGAAGGCCGAATACCGCAATGCCTATACGCGCGGCGGCCTGTTGCAGTACTTCCCGCAGTTTGCCGAGAACCCGCTGCTGGTGGAGGAACTGCTGGGCATGGTCAGCCACGCGGTCGAGCATGGCTACTTCGACGCGTCGCTGGACCTGAACTGGAGCCGGAAGGTGAACCCGGACATGCTCGACTGGGAGGGTTTCCTGCGCCGCACGGGATGGCGCGGACAGCAGATGTCGTTCGGTGCCTAGGTGATCCTCGTCCTGATCGATCCGCGTCCTGGTCGATCGTCGTTCGGGTCCTCCGGCTATCAGGGGGACGCTGAGGTGCGGGGCAGCCGTAACCCTACGGAATCAGTGCACATCCGTTCGATGCATGAAAAAAACCGGCACAGGCATGAACCTGTGCCGGCTTGTCTGCCGGAGGCGAGGAGGAAGGCTGTCAGCCTGCCGCCTGGCCGGGCCGTGTGTGGTTCACGGGGGCAGGCAGGGCCTTGGGCGATGCCTTGGTACCTTTCTTGCCCTTGCGTGTGGAACCCGGCACCGCCTGCAGGCCGCCGCGCAGGGCGTTGAGCAGGATGGCGATGGTGCTGCCGTTGTGCAGGACCGAGGTGGCGATGGGGCTGAGCTTGCCGGTGGCGGCACCCGCCAGGATGGCGGTATTGGCGCCGACGATGAGCTTGAAGTTGGTGTCGATCTGCTTCATCGTGCGGTTGGCAATGGCCTTGGCATCGGCCACGCGGGCGATGTCGTCTTCCAGCAGCGCGATGTCGGAGGTCAGCCGTGCCAGGTCGGCGCCTCGCTGCATGGCGATGCCGACGTGTGCGCCGGCCAGGGCCGGGGCATCGTTCATGCCGTCACCCACGAAGGCGATCTTCGCGCCGCTTTCGGTCAGCTCATGCAGGATGCGTGCCTTGTCTTCGGGCAGCAGCTGGGCATGGTAGGCATCCAGGCCCAGTTCTCGGGCCAGCTCGGCAGCACGGACTTCATGGTCGCCCGTCAGCATCAGGATGCGCTTGACACCCAGGGTACGCAGACGCTTGAGCGTCTCGGCGGTGTTGGTGCGCAAGCTGTCCTTCAGGGCGATGATGCCCAGCAGCTTGCCGCCCAGGCCGATGTAGAGCGGGGTCTTGCCTTCGGCCTGCAGGCGCTCGATGTCCTCCTCGTGGGCTCCCATGTCAATGGACTCGTGCTCTTCGAGGAAGTGGCGCGAGCCGACCACGACACGCTTGCCCTGGATGACGCTGGCCACGCCGTGGGCGGCGATGAAGTCGACATCCTCGTGCGGGAAGTGGCGGTTGCTGTGCCGGCGGGCCGCTTCGACCACGGCATGAGCCAGCGGGTGGAAGTAGTGCTCTTCCACCGAGGCGGCCAGGTCGAGCACGTCGGTGGGGTCGAACTCGGGGTCGAAGGCCAGCACGTCGGTGACGACCAGGGTGCCGGTGGTGAGGGTGCCGGTCTTGTCGAAGACGAAGGTGTCGGCCTGGGAGAGGCGCTCCAGCGCGTCGCCGCCCTTGAACAGCACGCCGTCGCGGCCGGCGGTGTACATGGCGGACTTGAAGGCGACCGGGGTGGAGAGCTTGAGCGCGCAGGCGTAGTCGGCCTGCAGCACGGCGGCAGCCCGCTTCCAGTTGCGCGACACCAGCCAGGTGCTGCCGGCCAGGCCCAGGATCCAGGGCACCAGCTTGTCGGCCAGACGGTCAGCGGTGAGCTGGGTGCCACTCTTGACCTGCAGGGCGTGCTGGACGTAGTTGGCGATGCGGGCACTGGCCGTGCCGGTACCGACATGCTCGGCGTAGATGCGGATGCGGCCTTCCTCAATGACGGTGCCGCAGAGCACGCTGTCGCCCCGCTGGCGCAGCGCCGGCACGCTCTCGCCGGTCATGCTGGCCTCGTTGACGGTGGCCTCGCCGCTCAGCACGGTGCCATCGACAGGAATGACGGCGCCAGCCGCACAGATGACCGTGTCGCCGACCACCACCTGGGCGGCATCGATCTGCAGCTCCTCGCCGTTACGCTCGACCCAGACCGTGTCGGCATCGGGATGCAGCAGATGCTTGAGCAGGTCGTCGGAGCGGCGTGCAATGGACTCTTCCAGATACTCGCCCAGCGCCAGCATGAAGAGCGTGGCGTTGGCGGCCATCTGGTCGCCGCTGGCGGTGGAAATGGCCACGGCCAGCGCTTCCAGCACGTGGTTGTTGAGCCCTTCCTTGAGCAGATCCTCGATGGCGTCCTTGTACAGCGGCAGCGAGACGGCCAGCGTGGCCGGTTTTGCCAGCGGCTGGGGCACCTTGTTGGTGGTCAGCAGCAGCAGCGCGCTGGCCAGCAGGTCACCGCCGGTGGACAGCACGTTCTCGCCGGCCTTGCGCTTCTCGCAGCTGGCGGCCTGAACGGCGGCGCCGCTGGCGCCGGTGCAGACAGAGGCTGGAATGTGCGAGAGCACGCGCTGCAGCTTGGGGATGCTGGTCTTCTTGCCGTCGAACTGGATGGCGATGGAACGTGCTGCCGGGTTCAGGCGCACACCCGTGACACCGGGCTGGTCACGTACCACGCGCTCCAGTGCCTGGGGCGCCAGCTTGGCGCAGCCCTTGGGCAGCGTGTAGCGATAGCGGACTCGGCCTTGCGACTGGTGAGCCACATCGAGCGTCTCGAACAGCAGGGGGGCTGCGGCGTTGGAGGAAGAAGGGCGCCCTTTGGCGTCCGGCTGTTGTTCCAGGGGCATGACGTGCAATGAGTGCGTGGATGGCAAGGCGTGTGGTGGGAACCGAAAGACCGGCTGGACCGGTGCATCCGACGGGTCATGGCACCGGCTGCCCCGGGGGACAGGCCGGGCCTGGGCTGGATCAGTCCTCGGTGTTTTCCTGCTCGGCCGCGACTTCGGCCTTCAGGTCGGCGATCTGCTCCTTGAACTCCTCGACGCTGCCAGCCACACCGGCGTAGAGCTTCATGCCCATGCGGATGAGCTTGGCACGCTTCTCGGGATCACCCAGCACGTAGGCGGCAGCGCCACCCAGCAGCAGACCCAGGATGAACTGTTCGGTCTGACGGTTGCCACCGAACAGGCCCGACAGCCCCAGGCTTTGCCAGGCGCTGTGACCGTTGGCCTGAGTGGCATTGGGGAAGGCGCCATTGAAGTTGGCGTTGGGCGTGTTGGCGTTCTGCGGGAAACCGTTGAAACCCTGTCCGTTGAAACCTTGAGCATTGAAGCCCTGGGCGTTGAAACCTTGGCCGTTGAACCCCTGGCCGTTGAACCCCTGAGCATTGAAGCCCTGGCCATTGAAGCCCTGAGCGTTGAAACCTTGCGGGTTGAAGGCGTTGCCGTAGGCAGCCTGGTTGAAACCGGCATTGCCGTAGCCGTTGTCGAAGCCCTGGTCGGCGTAAGCCTGGGTGTCGTTGGAATCCTGTTCCTGGTTGCCGTTGTTCCAGGTGTTGAATTGGTCGTTGCGGTTCGGATACTTCTGATTTTTCTTGGCCATTTCAGTTCTCCGTCATGGACAAAGCGTGTGTTCGGGGAACAGGAGCCACCCGGGGTCCGAGCGAGAGGGTGTGTGGGCGGATCCTGGAAATCAATGTGGGCGTGTCGGGGTCAGGCCTCGTCACGCGGGGTGTGTGCCATCTGGATGTAGCGGGGGGACGCGTCTTCCTGGCTGTCCTGGGCGTCATCGACGAGGTTGTCCACTTCAATGACTTCCTGACGGGCAGGGCGGTCGGCCAGCCAGCGTTCGGCCGCGAGCACGACGGCAGCACCGGCTGCAGCCGTGAGCAGGGCTGCGCCCGGCCGGGACTGGCGTAGGGCGCG
>ERZ773100.302-NODE-302-length-27344-cov-8.797647_pt1 | contig 27344 bp, 17 predicted proteins | sample MGYA00511119_ERZ773100 | MGnify/ENA primary metagenome ERZ773100 (study PRJEB29015, sample SAMEA2738000) | human oral metagenome | biome: human oral; feature: human-associated habitat; material: dental | place: China | collected 2111 ...
CGTTGCTCAAGACATCTACCACGCCTCCTTTGGCTACCTGTGTTTCAGGGTCATCATTAGCCTCTATTGTATGGTTGGTATCAGAGGTTACTGTGATCTTAGCTACAGCTGTATCACAAGTATTAGGATCGCTTAACAGACATATCTTATAGGTTACATCGTAAGTGTCAGGCGTTGCTGTGTTTGGCACTACGAGCTTACCTGTGGTAGGATCTACAGTTACACCTGTAAGTCCTCCGTCTGTAACAATGGCAATAGCTACATTAGTTAGTGTAGCAGGGTTACCTCCTACCGTATCATTGTGGAGTACATCCACCTGACCACCTCTTGGGCTAATGGCTACATCATCTACAGCCTCAATAACTGGTGCTGTTTCTACTACCTTGATTTCAGCAATTGAGGTCTTTTCAGTACCACATTCGCCTGTTATCTCTGCCCAGTAGAAGAGACTTCCTACTGTATCTGTGGCTGGAGTGTAGGTGTCATTTCCTCCTACTTGAGTACCACCTGTATAACTATTAGTAGTATTCTTATACCACTTATAGGTAAGAGTTCCCTCTCCTGTTGCCGCTGCTGTAAGTGGTGTAGCAGATGCATCCTTCACATAAACAGCACTTTGTGGGTTAGCCCCTATAATAGTAGCTGCTTTCTGAGCTTTGATCACAAAGCTATCGGAAGCTACAGATTCACAATTACCTATCTTAGTGGTAATAGTATAAGTACCTGCTGCAAGACCTGTAATCTCATGGCTGGTGTCATCCACAGTAAGTTGTGTAGCTCCATTCCAGTAGGTTTGTCCTGATACATAGTTACTAATCACAGCCTTGGTAGGTGCAGCACAGCTTTCAGCAGTAAGGGTTACCGTTGGTTTGGCTGGTGCTGTTTGTTGATCTTTGATTTCAAAGGTATCAGAAACCTCAGATTCACAACCATCTTTTTCTGCTTTCACCTTGTAAGTACCTGCGGCAAGACCTGAAAGTACTCCATCGGTAGCTATAGTTACTCCTGTTACAGGTGTACCATCTGCCTTGGTAAAGGTATAAGTTATACCTGAATTGTAATTGCTGATCTTAGCCACAGTAGCAGCAGTACAACTTTCCGCAGTAAGGTCAATTGTCGGTTTGGCAGGTGTAGGTTTCTTCGCCTTGACTTCAAACTCATCAGAAAGTGCGGAAGTACATTCGTTTATTTTCACTTTCACCTTATAGTTGGCTGCCTCGAGACCTGTTACCTTACCTGTAGTGCGATCTATAGCAAAGCCTGTGGTTATCTCAGTATTATCAGCTGTTTTAACAAAGGTATAGCTACCTCCTTCTATATAGTTGGTAATCTTCACTATAGTAGGATCATCACAAGTAGGATCAGAATCCTTAGCTACAGTAGGAGCGACAGGTACGAGCTTATCTTTGATCTCAAACTCAGCTGAAGCATCAGAGGTACAGCCGTCTTTTTCTCCTTTTACCTTGTACTTACCTACAGCAAGTCCAGTGATAGTACCATCAGTAGCATCTACCGTAATTGGATCGGTTACAGCAGTACCGTCCGCTTTCTCAAAGTGGTAGGTAGTACCTGGTACATAGTTAGCAATCTTAGCCACACTAGCCTGATCACAAGTAGCAAAAGTCTTTTCTTGTACTACTGGAATTACTGAGCCTTTAGCTGCTATGATTTCAAACTCATCAGAAGCCTCAGAGCTACAATTGTTCTTGGTAGCAGTTACCTTATACTTACCTGCTGGAAGAGCAGAAATCTCTCCATTGAAACCTACTACTCCATTTACAGAGGCATTGTCAGAGGTTCTAACAAAGCTATAGGTAGCTGTAGCCACATTAGTAATCTTCATCACTCGGTCGTGGGTACAGTCGGCCGCACTTACTTCACTGAGGATAGGCTTATCTACCCCTGTCACATTAAGTTTAGCCGCTTCACTATAGCGTGTTACAGTAACTCCATTGCACAAATGTAAAGGAGTAGATTCTGTATAGGTATATTTCACACGATACCAAGTATCATCCATACTACGAGTGGTTACCAAGTCTAATACTTGTGCTGTTCCACTGGCAGTGTTACCACTCTTACCAGCCATATCAGTCCAAGTAAGCGCATCGGTTGAGCTTTGCCATTGGTAAGCGATTTGGCCTGTATAGCCTGTTTCCAATTGTGCCTTAGCTGTAAAGGCTGTGGTATCTCCTTCACAGTGGTTTTCACTCTGTGGTTCCTGTTCTACGGAGAGAATTTCCGCTTTTTGGATAGAGGAAGGACAAAGCTCTACATAATATCCATAAGCAGCGGGGTCACTCTGTCCATTGCTATTACCATCTTCTATCTCAATTCGAGTAAATGGCTTATCAGAAGTTACCCTTACCACCATATCGGTAAGTCTTTTTCCTTCTATCTCATTACCATTAATTACCTTAGAATAGGTATCTGAACTATTGTCACGACAATCAGAGACTCTGGTTACCTGAGCCGTACCACAGTTCACTCTAATTTTAGCTCTATCTCTGAACTCTCGGTTTACAAAGCCTGATCTACCCATACCCATAAACCAGATTTCAGCGCTGGTTACTGGGGCATCAAAGTGATAAGTGGTCTTGGTGGTAAGGTTTGGACGCAATGGATCCAAATGACGTCCCATCCATACATAGCCAGCTTCATACGGACCATTACAGTAGGCTGGGTCAGTATCTCTTGATGAGTAGGAGATATTTCCGTCTAAGTCACGTGTAACCTCTACCTCATTCATGGTTTTCTTCACATTCAAGCCTGTAGCAAATTGTGGTTCAGGTTTGTTAGCCCCACAGCCTGCTGTTACTTCTATCTTCTGAGTGGAAGGATAGGTACAATCTCCTTTCTTCACTTGAACAACGGCCAAGGTCGTTGCTTGAGAGATTGGAATAACCTTGGTAGCCTCTCCTTGTGCATTGAGGGTGATCTCTTGAGGTGCGCCACCTGCTACGGTATAGACTACGGTTGCCCCTGGGGTTCCTTTGAAAGCAAAGGTTACAGGAGTGGATACCCCTTGCGCTATAGAGCCTGGGTTGGCGGTGAGCTTGGTTACCTCTGCCTTGCCATAAACGGTTAGTTTCGCTGTCTGAGAATATTCTGTTACCTTAGCATCACAGATAGCTGCAGTTCTCTCATAAGTATAGCGTACGCGATAATAGCGATCATTGTGCTGGCTTACAGTAGTATTAGGTACTAAAAGCTCTACTTCTTCATCGCTATTAGCATAACGAGTAGTTCCTACATCAGACCAAGAAGTCTGGTCGGCAGAGACTTGCCATTGGTAACCTATTTGTCCTAAAAGACCTGCTTTGAGCTGTACCTTGGAAGTGAAGCGTGCTGTGCTACCCTCACACACCGCTGTAGGCTGTGGCTGAGTAATCACATGTAGTAACTCCGCTTTCTTCACAGAACTTGGACAGAGCTCCATAGCAAACCCATCAGTAATCAAGTCGTTGTTAGGACGTATGGTAAGAGTGGTAAATGGTTTGTTAGAGCTTACACGTACCACTACATCATCTAATCGTTTGGTCTTGATTGTATGGCCATCTTTGGTAGCATTGCCATTACAATCATTTTCTATATCCAAACGAAGTACACCACAATTGACTTCAAACTCTGCTCTATCCCAATAGTCAAGGATAAAGTTACGTTCTCCCATCATCAGAAGAGATACATCCACACTGGTAATAGGTTCTCCAAAGGTATAAACTACCTTGGTACTCTTAGTAGAGTGCATATGTACATAACCTGGTGTGTACGAAGGCTTACAAGTGAGACTACTGCTAAGGGCTGGTGTGAAGTAAGCTCTGGAGAGCAAGCCAGAGATTTCTCGCTTCACTTGTATCCCATTCATAGTAGTATAGCTGGTGCTCTCCTGAGAGAATTGTGGTTCAGGCACAGTATTACCGCAAGCCTTTCCTACCAAGAGGGTTTGGCTGAGGACAAGCTCACAACCGTCCTTTTCTATCTTAGTAACGGTCAGTGTTATAGGATTGGTAGTCCATTTGGTTACTGTTGCCTCTCCATTACCATCAAGCACCTTGGTTCCTGTCTCTGTACCTATAGTATAGCTTACTGTAGCTCCAGGTGTTCCCTTGATCGTAAAGGTTACACTACCACCTGCCTGAGGTAAGAAAGTAGGATTAGCTGTAAGGGAGGTAAATTCCACAGTAGTAAAGGCTACTGTTACATCTACCAAGCTAGTTTCACAGTTGTTAGTATAGTGACTTACCTTAAAGGCACCTGTCTGAGGCAAGCGTTCGTTATCTCCTGTAAGGCGGTTACCATTATGGTATACACGTACTGATTCAGGGCGTGTAGGATCCACCTTCTTCTTCAAGTCATATACAGTAGCTCCTTTGCAGAACGTATAGCTTTGTCCTGTAGCAGGTGCTTGCAGGATACGTGTCTTCACTGATACGCGCTCACTCTCACAAGAGCCGTTCTTCTTGGCCACATAATAGAGCGTGTTGTCCGCCAAGGCAGTAGTAGGTGCAAGAGCTGTACCTCCGGTAGCAGCTGCATACCATACATAGTTCGTTCCTTGTGGCTGTAGGTCAGCTACAGTAGCAGCACCACAGAAACTTTGGTTGGCATTGGCTACCGTAGGAGGTGTAATCCCTTTAACATAGGCCTTCACTCCTTCACTAACACATTTTCCTGTCTCGGTAAGAGTAAAGACATAGTAGGCATTGCGTACTATTGCTATAGCATCTACAAGCTCTGTAGTGAAGTTACTATCAGAAGCATCATAGAACTTAATCACCGTAGTGGCTGGCAAAGACAATTCTGTACGTAATTTTGCTTTAAGTGTTCCTATATTATAGGTATCTCCTTGACAGAAGAGTACTTCCTTATCGTCAGGAGCAGCCGTTTGTGGCGTTACCGTTACAGTTACCTCTTGAGCAGCCTCACAACCATTGGTACGCTTTACGGTAAGTACATAGGTAAAGGTCTGAGTGGCAGTGAGCTTAGTACCATTGTAATGGAAGTTTGGTTCCTTGATATTGGTAGCTGATAGGTAATCGAGCTTATCATTAGCAGTCTTACCTGACCAAGTGTATTGGTCATAGGTAGCACCTGCTGCCTTGTAAGCCAATTGCTTGGTTTCGTTTTCACAAATGGTAAGATCATCTACCAAGCCTGTAATTTTATCTGGAGCTGGTACTCCAGCAGCTACACTGGAGCAGAGACATATATTCTCCTCATTTCTCATCACCAAGAGCAAGCGACATACATCTGCCTGAGCTACCTCTATGGTAAATGATTTCTCTGTAGAGGTACCTCCCTTAGCTACATTCTCTACAAAGCTATAGGAGGCAGGATTAAGCTTGGTATCTCCTGCGTCATATTGTCCATCATTATTATTATCCTTATAAAGGTCTATCTTCAGGTTATGCATGGTTGCAGAAAGTGCTACTCCTGCATCAGCTGCATTGGCTATTTTATAAGCAATGGTCAGTTCCTCCTTGCCATTCTTGGCTACAGAAGTCGCTTTTACATCGGTGAAGGACGGTTTAGGACGGTTATTATCTATAACAACCTCCTTAGTACCACTATTTGAAGTATTTGCTCTGGTAGCTGGACAAGGCGTTCCTCCACAAGAAGCGCCTGTAGTGGCATCGGTGGAGAAGACTTTGAGCTTCTTATCGGTACATTCTACCAAGGTATTGGGTTTTTGTCGTACGGTTACAGAATATTCAAAGCTATCATTATTCTTCATTCCTTGAGGAATTGTAACCACTACTTCAGTCTCATTTCCTATAGTCCTTCTCTCTGATGCAATTTCTACAGGATTAGCCCAAGTAACTGTAGGTGGGTTATAAGCAGGCGTACGAGAAACCATACCTAAAGTAAGCAATTCATAGCCTTCAGGGATACGGAAGCGCAAACGTGCATTGGGGCCTATCTGAGTAAAGGTAGAATTTTTCTGATTAACAGTAACCCTTGTCTTATAAGTGGCTCCTGAGGCACAAGCACTTGCATTCCCCCCTGGTATAAGGGTGAGAGGTGTAAGTCCTATATCATAATTTACAGCGGTAACGTTCTTGATACCTGCGACAATAGCTTTCGTCTTATCTCCATCGGCAAGGCGCCCACAGAGGTCAGTGGATTCTACATCTATATCAAATTCGGTTCCTGAAGTGAAGTCACACTTAGGCTCTACCTTAAAGGTGAGTTTTAGCTGACGCTTATTGGCATCAATAGGTTCAGATAGGTTACCCGATAGGCTACCTCCTGGCAATACATTGCTTAGGTCATAGATATGCTTGGTTCCTTGTTGGGTATGAGTGATATGACCCGCTCCTGCTCCTACTGTGTAGGTAGTACCTCCCAATGGGTATTGTACTGTTACATCGGAGAAAGAAAGGGTGTTGGCCACTTCATTGACTACCAACTTCACATTATAGAGGTCACCAGCTCCCGCACTATTAATGGTATAGCTATAGGTTGCCTTCTGGCACATATCTATCTGGGTAGGGTTAGCCGCATCAGGGCTGATATCCCTACGGCTTCTGGGTACCGTAATGGCATAGGTAAGCGACTGGTCGTGGCAGGTAGTCTTATACCCTTGTGTAGGGTTCTCATTACAGTTCCAGCCTGCATAAACCTTTAGGCTTGTATTCTCACAACCTGTTATCCTATACTTAAGAGTAAAACTACGTGTTTTTCCTATCTCTATCTTATCTTTGTTGTTGTTGTCCTTGAGAAAAAACATCTTCTCTCCAGAGATACCCTTATCTGTATAGGTAAAAGTACTACCTGTGGTAGTCTCTTGCAATGAAATTACTTCTATCCCTGTTACATCGGGTACGGATATCCAACCATAAGGGGCATCGGAGAGCGAACCATTGCTTATGGTAAATTTAGCCTCCTGCTCACGCTTATTAGCATTTATAGATGAAGCCGATACCGTAGCCATTGTTATAGCAGGTTTATATCTGTGATATACAGCGGTCAGTCCTTTTGGCATCTCGTAGGTAACTTCTTTCTTGTCACCACTGATTGCATAATGGTAATAGAAATCTTCGTATTCTATTTTGGACTTCACCATCATGTTTTTAGCCTCTGCGACTGTAAAATTATCAGTCGCAGGAGTCTTACAAGTGGCCTGTAGCGTAGTTTTGAAATAACTATCATAGAAATTCTCTACCGAAATCTCTCCTGCTGGCAAGTAGCCTGGATCGGTTCTATTGGTTGGATTCGTATAAGTATAGGTCTTATAAGTGCCATTGTCTGATTCTAAGGTGAAGTTGACGCTCTTTTCCGCTTCAGCTCCATATTTTTGTCGGTACCTATACACTACACTACCTACATAGTTCATAGAACTTGGTATCTGGAAAGTGACTTTTTTGATTAGGCGTGAAGGACGGAACTCATCCGTAAAATAGTTACCTCCTGCATCAAACCTACGTCCTGCAAATACCTGAAAAGATGACCCTATATTTGCAGGGGCACAACCATCTACATAATAGGCATTGGTATTGAGGTGATTGAACAAGTTGGCATAATAGAAAGTTGCATAGAGGTTCGCCCCACAGTGCTTTTGTGCGGTATGATACCCTTCTGGTGTAAGTGCCGTCTCTGTCGCAGGATTGTCCAAGCGATAGAAGAAACTTTCTCCTCCGGATTCTATATCATGTGAATTATTTCCCTTAGCATCACTATTATTGGTAATCTGATAGGTAGCTACCACGTTGAATGTAGCATCCTTAGGCAAGTTTCCTCCAGGCAAAGCTGAGGTAAGATCCCAACGGAAGTAGTCCTTATCCCCTACAGTGATTTTAACAGCTGCACTTCCTGCTAAGGTAGCGGTATGGCTACCTACTGTGAACTTAAGGGACTTAGGTTTTAACCCTGGCGCCTTAGCAAAGGTAGCGTGGTAATAGAGGTTAGAAGTAGCAGCCCCTAACTCTTTCCCTTCAGAAATTACTTCAATATCATCTAAGTAAAGGGCACGCTGACGTTGCAGTGGTGACACCTGAGCGCGGGTTCTACGTTCAGCCATCGTATAGTCTTTCCAACCATAAGAATTATCCGCACGCTCTACTTTGGTGCTGGTCATCCGAGGTCCATTGGTAGCGCAAGGAGAGCTACAACCTGTAGGAATTCCCTTCTGTGTTACACATACATAAGGTATTTCAGAATAGGTAGTCTTTCCTCCATCTTTATCCAAATAAGAGATTTTGTAATCTACCTTCACTTCACCAGTACCAAAACAGCTTTCCAATACCATATCAAAGGTAATATAACCATAAGCTGTTGTACCTGTAGTATAAGTAAAGGTGCCACCCGCAGCTACATCGGACAAAGTAATTGGAGTCTCTGTAGCGGTACCATACTTCCACCCCTTGTGAAAACGTATATTCTTAAGAGCTACTCCAGCAGGTAACTTCATTTCATATTTGTACCTGCGATCATTTTCTGAAGAAGCTGCTGCTCCCTTAAGCCGTTGCTTATTATTATAGCCCGAAATATTGAAATCCGCTATCATGTAACCGGGAAGTGCTACATTTTCTATTAACTGAGTAGGTAATTTAACACCATCAACTACCCCATTGACAAAACGTTCAAAAGTCCTTTCGTGTATATAAGCCCCTCCCGTAGTACCATCGGTGCCACAAACACTCTTAGAGAACATTTCCGAACAAGGACTAACGATAAATTCTCCTCCATTGGTAGCCAAACATCTGATACCCGCTTTTTTTACATAGTCAAAACGAAGCGTAAAGCCATTACCTTTTCTAAGTTCATTGCGACGGCCATCATTATTTTCATCAGTAAGTCCTATAGTCTTACTACCATAAGTAGGGTGACTAGCAGATAATTCAGGTATATTATCAAAATTGATCTGCATATCTTTATCTGCTCCATTAGGTCTACTAATAGCCGAAGTAGGAATCAAGATTTCAGTACCATCGGTGGCTACCAAACGAAAGTTTTTAGGCTCATACTCAATGAATTTTCTGTCTCTGTGTCGTTCAAAAACTTTGATTCTAATATTAAAGGCAGTAGGATTATCACCTGTACCATCATTAATATATCTGACTGTATAAGTACCTAAGGTATTTCCTGAAAGCCCATCAGCCCAAGTGAAATAGGTATTATTAGAGTTAGTATAATCCCAGCCAATGCGAGGAGTACCTGTAGCTATATTAAGTGTTTTAGTAACTTTAGGACTTGCTTCAAAGAGTTCGCTTATCCCACTTCCCCAATAGGCTACATAGTCTATGGTTCTACTGGCGGTACATTTGTTCACCGTATAGGTATGAGAAAAAGTAGCCGCAGCATTCTTTGCCAAAGCAGTAGCCAAACTTACCTTATAGAGATCCGCTCCTGCATTGTCAAAGCCCGTAGGTACTTGCCCTATCTTGGTAACCGTATTTCCACCATAGGTAACACTCCCTCCTACTACATCGGCAGGATATTTTATAGAAAAGTAAATATCCTTTACACTTCCGTCTCCTGTGTTACGCACATCAAAGGACACTGTATGGGTTCCCTGTGCATTACTTTGAGTAGGAGGCACGTTCTGTACTGTAAGGCTTGGATAAGGCAAGGTATAAGCATTATCCGCTTGCTTGGTAGTGGGACTTACCCCTGCCACAGTAACGGTAGCACTATCCTTAAGTATAGTACCATTCTTAAGTATAACAAGTGCTGCCTTAGTAACCTTACGCGTAATGGTAAAAGTTACTGTCGCCCCTGGGCTTGTACTGGTAACTGTAAAAACAGGATTTACAGCTGTAGAACCCGTTTTTTGCACTACCGTATTTACATTGGCTCCCTTCGTTACGGAGCCTGCAAAGTACTCTATCCCCGCAGGAAAAGTAAGTGCCACATCCGCAGTATTCTTACCTGGAGGCATATTGAAGCTCACTGAGAGCGTTCCACCCTTAAAATCTTCACTGGCAAAGTGTGCCGCCGAAGGAGTAGAGGTCAAGTTGATCCCTCCTATCTGCGCCTGTAACCTCCCCATAGAAAGCGTTAACAGCGTGAAAATTAACAGTTTAACAAAATAAGTTGCTCTTTTTCTCATTTCTTTCATGATTTAAGAAAACATTGTTTAGTAATTTGGGTGCAAAAATAATATATTTTTTTATATATTCATAATTTTTTTGAAAAAAGTTATCAACAGATAATAACAAAATTTTAATTATTTTTATGTTTGTTTATAAAATTTTGGATTACATAAGAGTGATTAGCAATTAGTGGTTAGAGACAAAAAACAAATGACCAGTGACTAATCTTTGTGTGAGAATTAGTCACTGGTCATTTGTCTATAGTTGTTAATATTTTATCTTTTTTTCTTGCCAAATAGTTCAGAATGAGAACCTAATCTCATCAAATATATTACTCTTTCTTCATCATTTTGTATCCATATCAGTAACAAATCTGACTCTATATGACACTCTAAACAGCCATTGTATTGTCCTATCAACTGATGAGGTTTCATATAGGCAGGAACCCCTTCACTTCCTCTTGTCTGTAATATATCTATCAGAGATAGTAGTTTTTCTATTTTTAGAGGATTATTAGCCAGCTTCTTCTTGTCCTTTTTAAAAGAGGAAGTTACTGCTATTTCAAATAATATTGCTTCTTCCTTTTCTTCAGTCATCATTATCAATGTCTTCAAATAGTTCTCTAGCGTTTTTATACCTTTTCAAGAGATGTCCTTTCTCTTTTACCTCCATAAAGGCCTGATGAGTTTCCTCGTTAGGAAGCGCTTTTTCTATAGGTAATTTCTTCGGAGAATCCTTTTTTAGTACCTTTGTCTTTATTTTAAATTTATCAAATAACGCCTGAAATATAGGCATATCTACCTCATTGATAAAAACTTCTAATGCAGTTGTATTCATAATATAATATTTTATAAGAATTATAAGCCTCAAAAATCATACCAACTTAATGTAGTGAAAAATGAATAGTGAAAAGCGAAAAACGCACTATTCACTTTTCACTTTTCACTATTCACTATTCACTCTTCACATAGTATTCATAGAAGTATGGAATAGTCTCTATGCCTTTGAAGAAATTAAACAAGCCGTAGTGTTCGTTAGGTGAGTGGATAAGGTCGGAATCCAAACCGAAGCCCATTAGGATAGACTTGGTGCCGAGTTCCTTCTCGAAGAGGGCTACAATCGGAATACTACCGCCTTCGGCTGCTGGAATAGGTGCCTTACCAAAGGTCTTTTCCATGGCTTTCTCTGCGGCCTTGTAACCTTTGTTCTCTATATCCATAGCATAAGCTGGGCCTCCGCTTAGGTCTTTTACCTTAACTGTTACCCCTTTAGGAGCGATCTGCTCAAAATATTGGGTAAATAGGCTTACCACTTCCTTGCTGTCTTGGTCTGGTACCAATCGCATAGATATTTTGGCATAGGCCTTGCTTGGGATAATGGTCTTCGCACCCTCGCCTGTGTAACCTCCCCAGATACCATTGACATCCAAGGCTGGACGAATAGTGGCACTCTCCAAAACAGAATACCCCTCTTCATGCTTGGCTTCGGCTATACCTAAGTCCTTATTGTAAGCCTCCAAAGAAAAAGGCGTTTGGGCAAACATGTGGCGTTCCTCTGGCAAGAGCTCTTTCACCTTATCATAAAAATGAGGGATTGTGATACGGTTCTTCTCATCATAGAGCTTAGCTATCATCTGGCTAAGTACTGTGACAGGATTCAGTACGGCTCCTCCATACACTCCAGAGTGTAGATCGCGGTTAGGGCCTATCAGCTCTACTTCTACGTAGCTAAGCCCACGCAATCTTAGGGTTACCGAAGGCACATCATTGGCGATGATACTGGTATCGGAGATAAGGATAATGTCGTTCTTGAGTTTTTCTCGGTTGGCATGTACAAATGCTCCAAGATTCTTAGAACCTACTTCCTCTTCGCCCTCGATCATAAACTTCACATTACAAGGAAGTTTGCCTTCCTTGACCATATATTCAAGCGCTTTTACATGCATGAACACCTGTCCTTTGTCATCACATGCCCCACGAGCAAAGATAGCTCCATCGGGGTGTGTTTCAGTCTTTTTGATTACAGGCTCAAAGGGGTCGGTATCCCATAGTTCCAAAGGCACCGCAGGCTGTACGTCATAGTGACCATATACCAATACCGTAGGTAAGTTATCCCCTACGTGTTTCTCCCCATATACTACAGGGTTACCCTCAGTAAGGCAGATTTCTGCTTTGTCGCAACCTGCCTTCAAGAGGGCTTCTTTCACCCACTGTGCAGTGGCCTCTATAGAAGATTTGTATGCTGAATCCGCACTAATGGAGGGCATACGCAATAGCTCGAACAACTCGCTTAGGAAGCGGTCTTTGTTCTGCTCAATGTAAGTTTTTATATCCACGTCTTTAATGATTAAATGATTAATGTTTATATAGTTAATGATTTAAGTTTCGCAAGTTCTGTAACTTATTGATATTCAAAAACCTCCCCCTACCCCCTCCAAAGGGGGAATGAGATAGTTTATGATTCTCAAGAAGTTAGAGAGAGGACATTTTCCAGATTGATAGACAATTTTTATCTTTTTCAACGAATTTATTCCCCCTCTCGGAGGGGGCAAGGGGGAGGTTTTTTCGCAATATATTGATTATTAACTAATTATAAATCCAATTATAACCTAAAAATGACCTGCGAAACTTAAATTAATGACTAATGACTAATCATTTTTGGTATTAATCATTAATCATTATTGGCATTAACAATTATCTACTCCCACTCTATGGTTGCAGGCGGCTTGGAGCTGATGTCATACACCACACGATTTACGCCTTTTACCTTATTAATGATTTCATTGGAGACCTTTTGTAGGAAGCTATAGGGCAGATGTACCCAGTCGGCTGTCATACCATCGGTACTTTCCACGGCACGTAAGGCGACACACTTCTCATAAGTACGCTCGTCTCCCATTACTCCTACACTGTTGATAGGCAATAGAATCGCTCCTGCTTGCCATACCTTGTCATATAAGTTATTGTCCTTAAGGGCATTGATAAATATCGCATCTACCTCCTGAAGGGTTGCCACTTTCTCTGGGGTGACATCACCTAAGATACGTATGGCTAAGCCTGGCCCTGGGAAAGGGTGACGACCCAGCAGCTCCGCTGGAATCCCCAAAGAGGCGCCTACGCGGCGCACCTCGTCCTTGAAGAGGGTACGTAAGGGCTCTACAATCTTGAGCTTCATATAATCGGGCAAGCCTCCTACATTGTGGTGGCTCTTAATGGTGGCCGATGGCCCTTTGACTGAGACTGACTCTATCACATCGGGGTAAATAGTCCCTTGTGCCAAGTAGGTAACATCGGTGATTTGGTGGGCTTCCTTGTCAAATACTTCTACAAAGACACGCCCTATAGTCTTGCGCTTGGCCTCTGGGTCAGTAACCCCTGCCAAGGCGGATAGGAACTCCGCTGAGGCATCTACCCCTTTGATATTCAGACCCATACCTTTGTATTGTTCCAAAACGCTTTGGAACTCTCCCTTGCGCAACAGCCCATTATTGACAAAGATACAGTGCAACTGACTACCAATAGCTCTGTTTAGGAGCACGGCGGCCACGGTGGAATCCACTCCTCCTGAAAGGCCTAAGACCACTTTCTGCCCACCTATCTGCGCCTTGAGCGAGGCCACAGTAGTCTCAATAAAGTTGTCCGCCGTCCAAGAGGGGGTAAGCCCCGCTATCTTAAAGAGGAAGTTGGACAAGAACTGTTTGCCGTCGGTGGAGTGATATACTTCTGGGTGGAACTGTATGGCGTAAGTTGGCTCGCCCTCTATGCGGTAGGCGGCATTCTCCACATCGGGAGTGCTGGCTAAGCGTACCCCACCGGTGGGTAGCGCTTTGATGGTATCACTATGGCTCATCCATACTTGGCTATTGGTAGGAATATCGGCTAAGAAAGGTTCGTTTTCCTTGAGATAAACCAAGTGCGCACGGCCGTACTCACGTACATCGGAAGGGGCTACTTCACCTCCAAAGAAGTGAGCTAAGTATTGTGCCCCATAGCAAACGGCCAAGATTGGTTTTTTGCCCCTGAAGAGCGACAAATCAGGGTGAGGGGCATCGCTGGCACGCACCGAATAGGGCGAACCTGAAAGAATCACCGCTGAGAAAGTCTCTACCTCCTCAGGCAAATGATTATAAGGGTGTATCTCACAATATACACTGAGCTCTCTCACCCTACGGGCAATAAGCTGCGTATATTGGGAGCCAAAATCTAAAATAAGTACTTTATCCATTTACAAGCTTTGAGTTTTGAGTTTTGAGTTCTGTGCTTTGAGTTTTGAGTTCCAAACTAACTAAAAACTAAGAACTCAAAACTCAAAACTTTAAAAATAGTATACCGCTCCCACTTGCAGCACCAAGTTATTGAGTTCTGTATTGAAGGGGGCACCTCCATAATAATCCGTATAGTTGTTGATTCCTCCCTTACCCGATTTAGCGCGCGCCTCAAGACTTAGGAAGGGAAGTATAGGCACTTCCACCCCTACGAGTCCTGCTACATCAAAGGTTCTGGGTGAGGGTACTTTGCTGTCTTTTTTGATCAAGAGGTCGGTGGTCAGCCCCGCATCCAAATATAGGTGTTCAAAAAGGCGAAAATGAATGATATAGCCCAAGGAGAGATAGCCTGTGGTATAGCTCCCTGCATAAGCTGGCTCATAGTTTTCCCTATAGCGAGCTCCCTGACCTGAATAGAGTAGTTCTAACTTCCCGCTAATGGTGCGGTCAGTAAGCACCGAAAGGGTCGCCCCCGCATAGAAGCTGGGCACATAGCTAAAATCCTCCCGCTGATAGAAGAAGCCACGAGAAAAGGTGGCCAAGGATAAGCCCGCTTTGGCACCTACCCGTACATTGCTCTCCTGCCCCCATAGGCACAGAGAACATAAGCATAAAAAAGACAAAATCACCTGCCTCATAGCAAACTCTTATAAGTGGCAAAGATAGCAATATTATATGACAAATAAAAATAGTTTATAAAAAAACTTTCAGTAAGAGAGAAAAAAGTCAGATAATTCGTACTTTTGCACCCCTAAAATCATAGCCGCATGGAAACCAAGCAAACCACCAATTATCTGATCATTATACTCATCTCCCTCTCCCATGGTCTGAACGACTTATTACAAGGTATCTTACCCTCTATCTATCCTGCACTGAAACAGGAGTTTGCACTCTCCATGGCGCAGGTGGGACTGATTACCTTCTGCTATCAGGTGTCTGCCTCCATTTTGCAACCCTTGGTGGGAGCTTATACGGATAAGCACCCCAAGCCTTATGCTCAAGTGGTGGGTATGGCCTTCAGTGCCTTAGGTATTGGGCTACTCTCATGGGTGAATAGCTATGCACTGGTGCTGCTCTCGGTGATTTTTGTAGGGATAGGCTCCTCTATCTTCCATCCTGAGGCCTCACGTATTGCCTTCTTAGCCTCTGGAGGTAAGCGCTCTTTTACCCAAGCGGTCTTCCAGCTTGGGGGCAATGCAGGTACGGCCTTGGCACCTCTTTTGGTGATTATGGTTGTCTTTACCAAGAAAATAGTAGATGGCCAGCTGGTGGAAGAGAGTCATTTGGAACGCCTTGTATGGTTTATCCTCTTCCCTGCTCTTGCTATTGTGATCCTACTTTTTATAGGCGCTTGGCGCAAAAAGCTCCTCAAGCAGGCACAGACACTCAAAAAACGGGAGATTCCCCTACCCGACCTTACCCATGCACAGGTACGCAACTCGGTGATTATCCTCATGTTCCTTGTTTTCTCCAAGAACTTCTATACCGCAGGCATCAGCAATTACTTCCAGTTCTATACGATTAAGACCTTTGGATTTACCAATGCCGAAGCTCAGCTCTACCTCTTTTATTACTTAGGAGCAGCGGCAGCAGGCACGCTCATCGGCGGCTTCTTCGGAGACAAAGTAGGCAGGAAGTTCATCATTTGGTTTTCTATCTTAGGAGCTGCGCCTTTTGCCCTATGGCTCCCCTATGCCGATGCCAAAACAACAGCGGTTTTAGTAGTACTCATTGGCTTTATCATCTCCTCTGCCTTTGCTTCTATTTTGGTCTATGCCCAAGAGCTACTGCCTAAGAAGATAGGTATGATTTCGGGTGTTTTCTATGGATTTGCCTTTGGCATGGCAGGCTTAGGCTCGGCTGTATTAGGCAAACTCATTGATATGACCAGTATTACCTTCGTCTATAAGGTCTGTTCCTTCCTCCCCCTTATGGGACTGATCGCCTATTTCTTACCTAACCTAAGGAAAGTAAAAACAAAATTAAGTGAATAACAAAAAGTGAAGAGTGAAAAGCGAACGAATAACGTCACTTTTCACTCTTCACTAATCATTAGTCACTTGTCATTGTCTTAGAATCCAAACAGTTCCTCAAGGCTTAGTTTCTTGAACTCACCTATTTTTTGGAGTTCTGCTTGAGGGAGTTTCTTCTCAGAGGCCAAGATGACATAGGTATAAGGCTTCTTAGAGAGGTATTTGTCATGGAAGACTTGTATATCCTTAAAGGTGATCTTATCTACATTCTGATAAACTGACTTTCTGATATCCTCCTTAAGTCCTAATTGCTGCGCATTCAAGTAGTCGTAGATGATATCATCTTGCGTAATGCGTTCTGTTTGTATATCCTTCTTCAATTGTTCTTTAGCCAATTCAAAGTTGGCAGGTAGCTCTGGCATAGTGGTAAGTAGCTCATTCATAGCACCCACTGCCTCTTGGAACTTATCGGCCTGTGCTCCTACATAGGAAAGCATATAGTACTTATCCTCTTTCTTTGTAGGAATTCTGTAAAAGCCGTAAGTGCTGTAAGCCAAAGCCTTACTTTCACGAATGGTTTGGAATACCAAAGAGCCCATACTGCCACCAAAATAGTTATTGAACACCCTGATAGTAGTAGTTTCCGCTGGGTTGTAAGTATCTGTATTTCTCACCCAACGAGTTTCGGCCTGTACCATTTCGTAATCGGTAAAGAGTACTGTATTCTTAGTCTGTGTCTCTTGCTTGAACTGTTGTGCTTGAGGTACTTTAGCAAACTTAGCAGGTACCTTGTGGAGCTTGCCGAGCTGCTTGGTTAGCTCGGAGACGGAGGCAGGGCCGTAATAGATAATGGTTTGCTCTACATCATTGAGTTTCTTAAGTCTATCTACCAACTCAGCCGCAGAAGTAGCTTCTAACTCAGCATTAGAAAGAACATGGTTATACTTATTCTTTGCCCCATAGAGTGCATAGCTGGTGAGTGCCTGCATGATTTGGTTTCGGTTAGCCTTCGCATCTGCACGAGACTTAGCTATACGCCCTTTAAGGGATTTAAGAGCTTCTTCGTCTAATTTGGCATGGCTTACCAAATCCTCATAAAGAGCTACCGCAGCGGCAAAGTTTTCCTGCAAGCCTTCTATATTTACATAAGTATAGTCCTCACCTGTAGATACCCTAAAGCTGGAGGCTATTTTGTAGAACTCTTTAGAGATTTGCTCTGCTGATTTCTTATCTGTTCCTAAGAACTGGATATACTGAGCGGCTAAGCCCATTTTCAGGTCATTAAAAGTACCTATTTTGTAACGGAAACTCAATCGGAAAAGGTCATTGTCCTTGTTCTGTACAGCGAGTACTTCAGCCTTGCCCAATTTAGATTTCTGTATATCCTTATTGTAATCCAAGAAAAGAGGCTCTACAGGAGTACTTGGCATATCGTTAATCATCTTCACAAAAGCCGATTGCTTATCTGCATTGGTCTCCACAGGGGTAATAGCAGGTTTTTCTATCTTCTCTACATTGGTACGTTCTCCTTTTTTCTTATAGACAACCACATAGTTGTCTCCTAAGTATTTGTTAGCAAAAGCTACCACATCGGCTTTAGTAACTTTCTGAACATCATTTACATAAGCCACTTGGTCTCTCCAGTCCATCTTACCTGTGAAAGCACGCATTAGCAGTTCCGCACGTCCGCCATAGGTTTCTGCCTCCTGAATGGCATCTTTCTTGAAATTATTGACGATAGAGGGCAATAGGTCATCGTCAAAATTTCCTTTCTTAAGATTATCTATTTCATTGACAATCAATTTTCTCACCTCGTCCAAAGACTGTCCTTGGGAAGGTGACGCCGAGATATAGAGCAAGCCATAATCCACCAATAGGTAAGGGAATGCACCTGCACGCAAGAGCTTTTGTTTTTTTACCAGATTTAGATCAATAAGCCCAGCCTTGCCATTGGTAAGGATAGAGCCAATAAGGTTAGCCAAAAGGGCGTCTTTCTCTTGCGTACTTGGCAAGCGATAGGCCATGGTAACACTCTCTGCATCAGGTCCTACTACTTCCTTGATGATAGGAGCGGTGATAGGGTCTTCCTTCTCAAAGGTGTACTGGGGCACTTCCTTGTATTTCATATAAGAGAAAGCCTTGTCTATCTTAGCAATAGCAGTATCAGGGTTGAAATCACCAGAGAGAATCACCGCCATGTTATTAGGTACATAATAGGTATTGAAGTACTTGCGAATCTCCTTCAGTGATGGATTCTTGAGGTGTTCTACTGTACCTATAGTGGTCTGCTGACCGTAGTTGTGCTTCTTGAACACATTGGACAAAAGGGTTTCAAATACCAAGCTACCATCACTGTCCAAGGAGCGGTTTTTCTCCTCATACACTGCCTCCAATTCTGTATGGAAAAGACGTAGCACAGGGTTGCGGAAACGTTCTGCTTGTACTGCTATATATTTGTCAAGGGCATTGGCAGGGACATCATCTGTATAAACTGTCTGTTCAAAAGAGGTAAAGGCATTGGTGCCTTGTGCTCCCATAGCCGAGAGCATTTTGTCGTACTCATTGGCAATAGCATACTTACTGGCTATGCCTGAGACTCTATCTATCTCCTTGTAGATTTCCTTGCGCTGAGCAGGATCTTTGGTTTGGTTGTACTTCTCATATAGAGCGTCAATCTTTTCCAACTCTACTTTTTCCTTGTCCCAGTCCAAAGAACCATACTTATCGGTTCCCTTAAAGAGCAAATGCTCCAGATAGTGCGCCAGCCCTGTGTTGGTTGCAGGGTCAGTCTTGCTTCCTGCTCTTACGGCTACATAACACTGAATACGTGGTTCCTTATTAGTAGGGCTAAGAATCACCGTAAGGCCATTCTTTAGAGTATAGAACCTTGCATTGGTAGGGTCATTGGTTACATACTTATAGGTGTAGCCTGCGCTTTCTGCTTCCTTCCACTGGTAGCTTTGCCCAAAAGCAGACAAGGAAGAGGCAATTGCAGAAATGCCTAAAAATAAATTCCTTTTCAACATAGTAAAATCATTTAGACCACAAAATTAATAAATTTTCCGCAATCTACCAAATCAATTATTAGTTTTTAGTTATTAATGCGAGTCAATAATTAAAATATTATTTACTAACTTTCTAAGACGCAATAAATTGCGCCTTGATGAAAGGGCACTTAGCCTTTGCTAACGCGAGCCTGCAACCCATACCTGTGTAGTAGGGGCAAATGGCTCTCATACTCCGCTCTGGCGAACTTTACTCCTACAATTCTTGAGTTTTAACTTTTAAATATCCTTTCATAAGGGATAATTTTAACGAAGAAATCGTACTTTTGCCCCATAAAATACTTAAAAATTTCACGTATGAAAAAATTTGTACTTATTTTATTAGGCGGATTGGCTTTGACCTCTTGTGTCTCCAACAAGAAATTCCGAGCCCTACAAGACCAGCTCAAAACCACTGAGGACTTGCTCAATACCGCTACTGTAAAGCTCAACAGCTGCCTTAAGGACAAAGAACTTTTGCAATCCAACAACGAATTGTTACGCAAAAACAATGATGGCCTACTCACCAACCTTGGCAATATGACCATGCTCTCCCAAAAAGGTGCTGACAACCTCGAACGCTCCTTGGAGAGTATCAAGGAAAAAGACCTTACTATCAAGAACTTGCGTGATGCTGTTACCCGTCGTGACTCTGTCAATTTAGCCCTCGTACAGAGCCTTAAAGGAGTATTGGGCAACTTGGACGATGAGGATATCACCGTACAGGTGGACAAAGGGGTAGTATATGTCTCTATCTCCGACAAAATGCTCTTTAGCAGTGGTAGCTACAATGTAACCCCTCGTGCCCGTGAGGTACTTGGTAAAGTAGCTAAGGTTGTCAATAACAAGCCTGATTTTGAGTTCATGGTAGAAGGACACACCGACAATGTGCCTATCAAGAATTCTTGTATCAAGAACAACTGGGACTTGAGTGTGTTAAGAGCTACTGCTGTAGTGAATATCCTCCAGAACGATTTCGGGGTATCTCCTTCGCGTATGACTGCCGCAGGGCGTGGAGAATATGTACCTGTTACCTCCAACTCAACTCCTGAAGGTCGCGCTATCAACCGTCGTACCCGTATTGTGGTATTGCCTAAGCTCGACCAGTTCTACAATATGATTGAACAGGGCATGAAAGACCCGAAAATAAACTAAAAAATAAAAAGTAAAAAGGTAAAAAGTAGTTTGTTACTTTTTACCTTTTACTTTTTTTACCTTATTACTTTTTACCTTTATTGGCTGTTATTTCTGCGATTTTGACAATCACATCTACCGCCTTGAGTAGGCTCGGTACTGGTAGATATTCGTACTTACCATGGAAATTCACTCCACCTGCAAAGATATTAGGACAAGGCAAGCCCTTGAAGCTGAGTTGTGCCCCATCGGTACCCCCACGAATGGCTTGTATCACAGGAGTAATACCCAATTCCTTCATTGCCTGCTCGGCTATCTCTACAATATGAATCACAGGCTCTATCTTCTCACGCATGTTGTAGTATTGGTCTTCCACCTCTACCTCAAAGACAGCATCTTTGTGGAGCTTTTGTAGGTCTTTTACTACCGTATGTAGCAGCTCCTTACGTGCATTGAACTTATTGCGGTCATGGTCACGGATAATCATATTGATATACACATCTTCCACATCACCCTTTATATTCATCACATGGAAAAAGCCCTCACGGCCCTCGGTACGTTCTGGGATTTCATTCTCTGGAAGTGCTTCTATCAGCTCACTGGCAATAAGAATGGCATTGACCATACGCCCTTTGGCTGTGCCTGGGTGTACGCCCTTGCCTTTGATATGTATCTTAGCTCCAGCAGCATTGAAGCTCTCATACTCCAACTCCCCTATATGGCTACCGTCCATGGTATAAGCCCACTGAGAACCAAACTTCTCTACATCAAACTTATGTGGCCCCTTACCTATCTCTTCATCAGGAGTGAAGGCAATACGGATTTTCCCATGCTGTACCTCAGGGTGTTGCAAAAGGTACTCCATAGCCGATACGATTTCCGCTACCCCCGCCTTGTCATCGGCTCCTAAGAGCGAAAGCCCATCGGTGGTAATGATTGTCTGCCCTACATATTTCTTCAAATCAGAGAAGTAAGAGGAAGATAGCACAATGTTCTCCTTCTCGTTGAGCACTATATCTCCCCCATCATAGTTATGTACAAACTGTGGATTTACATTCGCCCCAGAAAAGTCTGGCGATGTATCATAGTGTGCAATAAAGCCTATAGTAGGCACCTCATGCGACACATTGGAGGGAAGTGTAGCCATAATGTAGCCATACTCATCTACACTGACCTCTGAAAGGCCTATTTCCTTTAGCTCATCTACCAATAGGTGAATGATATCCCATTGTTTTTGAGTACTTGGAGTAGTGGTACTCTCAGGATCGGATTGCGAATCCACCTTTACATAGCGGATAAAGCGGTCTATAATTTTTTTCTCTTGCATGTGTAAAAATTTAACAAAAACTCATTATTTAAAACTAATTCTCTTCTTTCCATTGAGCAAGTGGGATAATTGTCCCTTCTATAGAGTCTTCTATACGAATGTCTCTCTTATCTTGCTTATTCACATAGAGCAAATGATAGGTTTCATAACGGTCATTCCCATTATAACCTATCCTTACCACATAGTACTTTTGCCCCTGCTCCACAACCTCTTGAGGCTCTACTATAACAGAGACTCCTCCCTGCCCTTGGGTTGCTTTCTTGATTTGGCTATACACTTTTTGGGTGATCGGCAAGGCCAATACCAAATCTACCACCTCATCTTCGCTAAGGAACTTTTCAGGGGTATCAGCAGCCCCTATAGTGGTATTAGGTGTTTCCTTTTGAGACTCCTGTACTCCTATAGAAGTAACCTCCCCCGTAGAGGTTTTAGGTTGGTTTTGGCAAGACATCAACCACAGTCCTACCAACAAAAGTAGTCCCAATGGCTGCTTAGGCAAAAGAAAGCTCATAGATCGTCTTTTATAAGGTCATGCATTTATATCACGCAAAAGTACGAATTTTCTCCATGAGTTACAAACAATCTTAGTGTTTTTTTTCTCTCTTTTTTCATTGCTATCTTAGTTTTATTTCTTACCTTTGCAAAGCAAAAACTAACAACTAAAAACTAAAAAAATATGAATATCATCAATATACTACTAAGTACAATCAGTGGGGATACTACACACTTAGTAGCTTCTTCCACCTATTATCAGGAAATTACTAAGGAAATAGAAAGCTTAGAGATTCCCACTTTTGCCGATGACAGAAAAGCCCTTGTTTCAGACAGAGCTATTATTACTAATGACTTTAAAGAGAGTTTCAAGAAATACAAAAACAATCAATGGCAAAACAACAGAAAAAGCAACAAGTAGTAAAAAATCAACAAGGACAAGGACTCCTAATTGAAGAGGTTTTAGATGACAATCTACTTCCTGATGCGCAGGAGGAATTATCTTATCCATTGTGTCTGCTTTTCTAAGGAAAGTAAATACCAAGTAATATTGTTTATTCATGTCACTAACAACCAACAAATTAATAATTGATCATCAACAATTAAGATTCGCATCTTTGCAACTTTATTAATTCCAAAAGAAAAATGAAAAATTTTGTAGAAGAATTACGCTGGCGTGGTATGATTCAGGACATCATGCCTGAGACCGAACAGCACCTTATGGAAGGCCTTCGTGCCGCTTATGTGGGGATAGACCCTACTGCGGACGCATTACATATAGGACACTTGGTGGGAGTGATGATGCTCCGCCATTTCCAAAACTGCGGCCATAAGCCTTATGCGCTGGTGGGTGGGGCTACAGGTATGATAGGTGACCCCTCTGGCAAATCTGCTGAAAGGAACCTCCTTACCGAAGAGGCCTTGGCTCACAATATACAGGGTATCAAAAAACAATTGGCCAAATTCCTTGATTTTGAAAGTACTGCTTCGAATCGTGCTGAACTGGTTAATAACTACGACTGGATGAAGGGCTTTTCTTTTCTCTCCTTTATTCGTGATATTGGCAAGCACATCACTGTGAATTATATGATGGCTAAGGATTCGGTAAAAAAACGCTTTGACCCCAATGAAAATACCGAGGGTATGTCCTTCACCGAGTTCTCTTACCAACTGCTACAAGGCTATGACTTCCTACATCTCTACCAAGAAAAAAATGTAACCTTACAGATGGGAGGCTCCGACCAATGGGGCAATATCACCACAGGTACCGAACTGATTCGCCGCAAAGTAGGTGGGAAGGCCTTTGCCCTTACTTGCCCTCTAATCACCAAAGCCGACGGTACCAAGTTTGGTAAATCCGAAGGGGGCAATGTATGGCTTGACCCTGAAAAGACCTCTCCTTATAAGTTCTACCAATACTGGATCAACACTTCCGATGCCGATGCCGAGCGCTATATCAAGATCTTTACCATGCTCCCCAAGGAGGAGATAGAAAGCCTTACTACCGCTCACCGTGAGGCTCCCCACCTAAGAATCCTACAGAGTAAATTGGCCGAAGAACTAACCATTTTGGTACATGGCAAGGAAGAATGGGAAAAGGCCGTACAAGCCTCCCAAATCCTCTTTGGCAACTCTACCTCTGAAGACCTCAAAAAGCTCGACGCTAAGACCTTCCTTGAGGTGTTTGACGGGGTGCCACAAGCGGAAATCTCCTTGGCCGACCTCAAGGGAGGGCTTGACCTCATCGGGGCGCTTTCTGCCAAAACAGGCTTTATCAAGAGCAACTCCGAAGCACGCCGTGCCATAGGTGAGAACTCTATTTCGGTGAATAAGGAAAAGGTGGCTGATGGCTACCTCCTCGGTGAAAAAGACCTACTCAATGAGCACTTTATACTCCTACAACGCGGGAAAAAGAATTATTTCTTGATTATAGTAAATAGCTAATACTAATACCATCAGAACTAATTTTATATAGTCATGAGAGCAATAGAACGGGTGGCACAGCTCTTGGCCGAAATCAATTTTGTCCTCATCACAGGGGGTGCCAATACACGTAGGGTATTGAGAAACACCACCCGCATAGCCGAGGCCTTGAACTATCATTGCGATGTCTTCTACTCGTATTCGGCTATCATTATCACTGTCTATGACAATGCTACCAAAGAGAAAGAGACCATCGTTAAGAGTATCCCTCATCATGGGGTCAATTTCAATGCTATCTCGGACATCAGTATCCTCTCTTGGCGCGTCTTAGAAAGGAAACCTCCTATAGAGGTAATAGAGCGGGAAGTGGCCTATATCAAGCATAAGTCCCACTACAACATGTATCTGATGTGGTTCTTCGTCTCTTTAGCGGGGGGAGCATTGGCGTATATCTTCGGTGGGGATAGCCACAATAGTTACCTTGAGCTGGGCATCTCTTTCTTGGCTACCCTAACGGGGCTTGCTGGCCGACGCTTGTTGCAACTAAGGAAGTTCAATATCTTTATCTGCTGGGCGTGGGCGGCTTTTGTCTCTGTCAGTGTAGTGAATACTTTTCGCCTTATGGGAGTAGAAGAATACAAGAACGCCTTGGCCGCTTGCGTGTTATGGCTTATCCCTGGGGTGCCCCTTATCAATGGTTTTATAGACATGCTCACAGGCTATATGGTATCAGGCATGGCCAAGCTCGCCTATGCCTTGGGGCTTATCTTTATGATCTCTATCGGTTTCTATCTCTCTTTATTTATCTTTGGTTATGAACTTCTTTGATGCTTTTGGACTATTGGCTGAACGTATATTTTGGTCTATGTGGGTATCGGTAGGCTTTGCCTTGTTGTTCAATACCCCTCGTAGGGCGCTATGGGCTACGGCTCTACTGGGCGCAGTGGGCTGGAGTATTAAGTTCCTGCTTATCAAAACGATTATCCCTGACCAAGTGGTGATTGCCTCCTTCGTGGGTGCCTGCTCGGTGGGTTTCTTAGGCATGTATTTTGCCCATAGAGTACACACCCCGCCTATGGTATTTACCATTCCTGCGGTGATTAACATGATTCCAGGGAAGTCAGGCTACGAGTTCATGATGGGACTGATTAAGATGGTTACCATCACCCATGAGCATGACCGCTCTTTGGAGACAATTTTTGAAACCCTAAAGTTAGGACTACAGACTGGCTTTATCACCTTAGGCCTTGCCTTTGGAGTAATCGCCCCTGTGCTCCTGCTAAACACTTATACCATTAAGGACAAGGACTTGAATAAGTTCATAGCCAAGAAATTCAAGCGTATCAGAAAGCGCATCAAAAGGGAAAAAGCCCCTGTGGAATAACCTTTGATAAATATTTTTAGGTAAAAACCCCATTTATTCCACTTTTTTTATTACCTTTGTCGCATATTTACTTTTTTTATCTCTGATTTTAAAATAACATCATAACACATGGAATTACAAGGACGTATAAAAGTGATTACTCCTGTGCAAACCTTTGGAGCTAATGGCTTTCAAAAGAGGGAGCTTATTATTGTTACTGAAGAACAATATCCACAGACTATCTCTATTGATTTTACCCAAGGCAACTGCGAGTTGCTCAATGGCTATCAAGTAGGGCAAGTGGTCAAAGTTACCTTTGACATTCGTGGGCGCGAATGGACTAACCCTCAGGGAGAGGTAAAGTATTTCAACTCCTTAGTGGCTTGGCGTATTGTCAATGTAGATGCCGCTGCACAAGCCGCCCCTGCACAAGGACAAGTACCTCCCCCACAACCTGTACCCGCACCTGCACCTCAGCCAGCCACTACTTTTGCCCCTAAGGCTCCTGCTGTAGCCCCTCAAGGAGATGACCTTAATGGTGATGACCTTCCTTTCTGATACAACAACTGATTAACACATAGAACCAATGAAAGTACTTATTATCAACGGCGGTAGCTCTTCTTTCAAGTACCAACTTATTGAAATGGATACCGAAACCGTATTAGCCAAAGGGCTTGCCGAACGTATTGGCTTAGAACAAGGAAAAATTACACACGAATACTGGGATAACGGCCAAAAAAATAAGGTAAGCAAGGAAATGCACTTTGACAATCACGAAGTGGCTTTCAGAGAAATGGCTGCCTACCTCACCGATGCTACTATAGGTGTTATCAAGTCCATCAACGAAGTTAAGTATATAGGACACAGGGTCGTTCATGGTGGTAAGTTCACTGCCCCTGAGCGTGTAACACCCGCCGTGATTGAAGAACTCCGAAAGGTAATTCCTCTAGCACCCCTACACAACCCTGCCAGTATCATAGGTATAGAAGCCGCACAAAAGATATTCCCTAAGGAAACTGAAAACTTCGTTGTATTTGATACAGCTTTCCACCAAACCATGCCAGAGAAGGCTTTCCGCTATGCTATTCCTAATCATTTCTATACGGAAGACAAAATCCGTCGCTATGGGTTCCATGGTATTAGTCACAAGTATGTAGATGCTCGAACTCGTCGCCACTTTAATAATCCACACCTGAAGAACATCACCCTTCATTTGGGTAATGGTGCCAGTATGGCCGCTGTCAATGAGGAAGGACACTGTATAGATACCTCAATGGGATTCGGCCCTAACGAAGGTATGCTTATGGGAACTCGCTGTGGAGATATTGACAGTGCTGTGGTTTTCTTCTTAGGAAAAAAAGGCCTCTCCAACGACGAAATAGCCAAGATATTCAACCACGAAAGTGGTATGAAAGGAATCACTGGAAGCTCCGATGCTCGCGATGTGGAAGCACTTGCTGAAAAGGGAGACCACAATGGCAAACTTTGTTTGGATATGTACGCTTACCGTGTCAAAAAGTATATCGGTGCCTATGCAGCTGCCCTCAACGGAGTAGATACCCTTATCTTCACTGCGGGATTAGGAGAAAACTCTTCAGCTATTCGCGAGGCTATCTGTGAGGACTTGGAATTCTTAGGTATAAAGATAGATAAGGCCAAGAACAAAGAACTCAATCACCCAAGCGATATCGTAGAGGTACAGGCCGCTGATAGCAAAGTGAAAATCGTATTGGTAGCCACCAATGAGGAAATCCAAATCGCTCGCGATGTCCTCTCTCTTGTATAACCCTTTA
>ERZ773100.307-NODE-307-length-27222-cov-6.113778_pt1 | contig 27222 bp, 26 predicted proteins | sample MGYA00511119_ERZ773100 | MGnify/ENA primary metagenome ERZ773100 (study PRJEB29015, sample SAMEA2738000) | human oral metagenome | biome: human oral; feature: human-associated habitat; material: dental | place: China | collected 2111 ...
TTTATTTTTTATAATGTCAAATTTTTTTACAAAATTTTCTTTAGTGAATACTTATAAAATTATACAGAAATTGGATAAAGTTCTTTCTCTACTTCATAATCAATTTATTGCTGAATTGGAGAATAATTTTTTAAGTTTACAAGAATGCTTTAGTGAAGTGTTTTCAACAGTAAAACTTGATATTTTGGATATATTAGTTAAGGAAGAGGAAATAAAAAAGGAAAAAGAAAAAGCTGAAATTCTAAGTGCTGAATTAAAAGAATTAAATAAGAGTTTGGAAGATAAAGTTAATGAAAGAACAAGAGAACTAAGTATTTCAAAAGAAATTGCAGAATCAGCAAATAAAGCTAAAAATGAGTTTTTGGCTAAAATTAGCCATGAGATGCGTACACCACTTACACCTATTATTGGATATTCAAGAATTTTAGCAAAAGAAATAAATGATCCTTCATCTAAGGAAAAATTAGAAATAATACATACTTCTGGTGTAAAGTTACTTAATTTTACAAATGAACTTTTAGATTTTTCAAAAATAGAGTCTGGTAAGGTTGATTTAAACTACGAGACTTTTAATATAAGGACATTATTTCAAGATATCTATCATGAGCATATTGATTTAGCTAAAAGTAAAAATATTAATTTTAAAATTGATTATTTACATGCTAATGTTTCAATTTATTCAGATAAGATAAAGATTTATGAAATTGCAAAAAATATTATCCATAATGCTTTAAAATATACAGAAAAAGGGTTTGTGTTATGTGATGTTTTTGTAGAAAATAATACTTTATTTTTTAATGTTTATGATAGTGGTATTGGAATTTCAGAAGAAAATATTAAAAATATCTTTGAAAGCTTTGTTCAAATTGGAAATGAGCAATCAGGAGCAGGTTTAGGTTTGAGTATTACTAAAAAATTACTTGAAGTCTTAAATGGAAAAATAGAGGTTGAAAGTAAGGTTGGTATAGGTTCTACTTTTAAAATTCAAATTCCTATTGAAACATCACAAAAAGAATTTGAAAATTTCTCTGATGTTATAAATAAAATTTTAAATTCAAATAACATTGGAATTAAAACAATATTTTTAAAGAGTATATTAAAATTACCATTGAGAATAAAAGATTTAAAAGAAGCTCATAAAAAACAAGATATTGAAGAGGTTAGAAAAATTAATCATCTAATAAAAGGTACTTATGGAAATCTTAATTTATCTCTTGTGTATGATATTTCTCAAAAAATATCTATTGAATTAAAAAAAGAAAATATTTCTTTTGATTCAGTCTTACATTATATAGAAGAATTAGAATATTTAACTCATACCTTAGATTATAATGAGCTTTTTAATACCTACCTTCAATTTAAAGAAAGAAAAATTAAAGTCTTAATTGCAGAGGATGCAGAAGAAACAAGAGATTTCTTAAAAGTTTTATTAGAAACTCAGCTTGTTGAAGTTATATGTGTAGAGAATGGATTAGAGGCTTTAAACTTGCTAAAAAGTGAAAAATTTGATTTAATATTCTTAGATATATCCATGCCTGTTATGGATGGAGTGCAGACTATCACTACAATAAAGGCAAATGATAATTTTAAAGATATTCCTGTTGTAGCTCTTACAGCACATGCAATAATAGGTTATAAGGAAAAATATTTAAACTATGGTTTTGATGCCTATATTACAAAACCAATAAATGATTCTGTTCTATTTAGTTGCTTAGAAAAATTTGTACTTAATGAAAAAAGGTGATACTCAATGATAAAACTTTTAATAATAGAAGATTCAGAAGAAACAGTAGATTTAATAAGACTTATACTTTCTAATGAAAGTGATATAAAAATTTTTGATACAAATAGTATAAAAGATAGTATAAATTTAATAAAAAAAGATATTTTTGATATCATATTACTTGACTTATCTCTACCTGATGGAAATGGTACTTATGTATGTGAACAAGTAAGAAAATTTCCTGAACTATATGGAAAACCATTTATTATAGCTCTCACAGCAGATACATCACAGGAAAGTGTAAATAGAAATCTTGAATTGGGTTGTGATGACTATATCAAAAAACCTTTTGATACTGAGGAGTTATTAATAAGATTAAAGAAATTTATAAAAAGATTGCCTCAAAACAAAGAAGTTATTATTTATGAGAATATAAAATTATTTTTGTCTAATAAGACTGTTATATATAATGATGAATTCATTGATTTATCAAAAAATGAATTTGAACTTTTATATTATTTTATTATAAATAAAGGACTTCTTTTAACAAGAATAAATATTTTAGATAATGTATGGAAAGAAAATTTGGATATAAGTGACAAAGCTGTGGATCAATGTCTAAAAAGATTAAGAAAAAAACTTCCTATTTTAAATGACAACCTTATTTCAAAAAGAGGCTTTGGCTACATTTTAAAGTAAAGGGTGATATAAATGAAATTTAAAGTAACTACAAACAATTTTTTGGATATAGATTTTTTTCAAACTCTGCAAGATAGATTTGCTGAAGAATTTGGAATTGCAAGTATTATTACAGATGTAAATGGAGTTCCTTTAACTAAACCAAGTAATTTTACTGATTTTTGTATTAATCATGTTAGAGGTTGTGAGGTAGGATTAAAAAAATGTCAGTTTTTTGATGCTTATGGTGGATGTAAAGCAAAAATAAATAAAAAGCCTATTATTTATCCTTGCCATGCAGGACTAATTGATTTTGCAAGTCCAATTATTATGGGAGATACACAGGTAGGTTGCTTTCTTTGTGGACAAGTTTTAACTGAAAAACCAGATGAGAATAAATTTAGAGTTTATGCAAAAGAACTTGGTATTGATGAAGATAAATATATAGAGGCATTAAGGAAAGTGAAAATACTTCCCTATGAAAGAATAGAATATATTGCTAACTTCTTATATAAAATATCATCAAAGATGTCTAATTTTATATATTATCAAAATATGGGAATCTCTGCCAATGAATTCTATAAAAATTGTATAGATGAATTTCATAAACATTTAGAAGCTAATGAGAATAATAAAACTGAAAATAAAAATTTTTCTTTTAATAATATTTTAAGTAAAATTTTTGAAACTTTAAAAATAAATTATAAAATTGATGAAAAGGAGTTATCAAGAATAAATAAAAATTCTGATAATATTTCTGAAAAATCTTCATCTATAATCAGAAATATACAGGATACTATTAAAAATTTTAATAATTTTGATATATCATAGGAGCTATCATAATAGTTCCTATTTTTTTGTAAAAAAATTAAACAAACTTTTAGCTAATTTTTAAAGTCTAAGGTGAATAATTAATCTAAAAATTGTAATAATAGACTTAATATGTTATAATTTTTTTGAACAAATTTTTGAGGAGAGTAAGGTGAAAAAAATTTATATCAATCTTTTGAAGTCTTTGTTATATATAGCTTTCATTATCACAACAAAGTTTAAAAAACAAAAATTGAATGATTATTTTTCAAGAAAATTTTTAGAAATAAATAATGATTATGTATTAAAAAGGATAAAAAAGAAATTAAATGGTAAAATTTTGATACTTTTACCTCATTGTATCCAACTCTATGATTGTGAATATAAAATAACATCTGATATCAATAATTGTAGAGTTTGTGGAAAATGTGTAGTCTATAATTTTGTGGATATACAAAATAAATATCAAAATGTAGAGGTAAAAATAGCAACTGGTGGGACACTTGCAAGAAAGTATGTTAAAGAGATAAGACCTAGTTTGATAATTGCAGTGGCTTGTAAAAGAGATTTAATAAGTGGAATAAAAGATGCAGAACCATTTTTAGTTTATGGAGTATTTAATAAAATTAAAAATGAGCCTTGTATTAACACAACAGTTGTGATGGATGATATTTATAAAATTTTAGATGAAATAAATTTATAGGAGAGGTGTTATGAGAAAATATTTAGTAATATCACTTTTAGCTAGTTACAGTATAGTTTTTGCAGGAGAATCAGAAGATTTTAAAGCAGTTGATAATTTGTATAAGGAAAGAAACTTTAAAGCTGCTTTGGTTGAGTCAGAAAAATTTTTACAAAAATATCCTGAATCAAAACATCAAAAAAGTATGAGAGATAAGGTTGCAAAAATTTACTTTTTAGAAAAAAATTATAAAAAAGCAGAAGAAATATTTAAAAAATTATTTACAATGGAAGAAAAACAATCTCAAAAAGATGAATATGCTTCTTATTTAGCAAGAGCTAATGCACTACTAAATAACCCAGATGCAGCTATGTTTTATGTGAAAGAAATTAAAGATAAAAAAACATTCCAAAAAACATTTTTTGCAGTAGCACAAAACTTTTTAGCAAAAGAAAACAATGAGGCTGCCCAAAAAGCATATAAAGAAATCATTGATAATAAATATGAAAATTATAAGGAATCTATGATGGGCTTAGGTATAGTGTACTATAATTTAAAAGATTATGATAAAGCAATATATTGGTTATCTGAATATTCAAAGGAAATGCCTAAAGAAAATAAAGAAATGGTTTCATATTTAAGAGCTTCAGCACTTTATAGAAAAGGAAATACAGATGATGCTATAAGTCGTTTTGAAGAATTAGCTAATATAGAGCCTTCAACTGAATATTCAAGAAAAGCAGCACTATATCTAATAGAAATTTATAGTAATAGAAAAGATGAAGGAAAAGTGACTTTTTATTTGAATAAAATAAAAGGTACAAAAGAATATAATACTGCAATGACTATGATAGGTGACTTATATGTAACAAAGGAAAATTATAATAAGGCCTTAGATTATTATAGTCAAAGTAATGATAAAAATAACCCAAAACTTATCTATGGTGAGGCATATTCACTATATAAAAATGGTAAATATGAAGAAGCTTTGAAAAAATTCCAATCATTAAAAAATAGTGATTATTATAATCAATCAATTTATCATATATTTGCAATAAATTATAAATTGAAGAATTTTGATGAAATTATAAGAGATAGAGAAATCATAAGAAAAGTTGTTGTTAGTCAAGTTGATACAGATAACATCATTAGAATAATTGCAAACTCTGCATATCAAGTTGGTAACTATAAGTTAGCAAAAGATTATTATGGTAGACTTTTTGCAGTTTCACCAGATAAAGAAAATCTATTTAGAGTAATACTTTTAGATAGCCAAATGCTAGATATGGAAGATTTAAGAATTAGATTTAATCAATATAATGAACTATATTCTAATGATACAGAGTTTAAAAAAGATGTATACTTATATACAGGAGATGCTTATTATAAAGCTGGAGACCCTGAAAGAGCAGAACAAATTTATAAAACTTATTTAAATCAATATACAAATACAGAAGTTATATCAAGTTTAATGTCAACATTATTAGAACAAAAGAAATATGATGAAATGGAACAATATCTATCACTTGTACAAGATGAAAGTAGTATAAACTATTTAAAAGGTATAGCTGCTATGGGACTTGGAAAATATGATGAAGCAGAAGCAGAATTTCAAAAGGTTCTAGCAAGTGGAGATCAAAGTTTGAGTACAAAGGTTTATCTAAATAGAGTTAGAAACTACTTCTTGGCAGAAAGATATAATGAAGCTGTTCAAGCGGGGGAACAATATTTATCTAAGTTAAGTCCAGATAAAGAAAAAGCTATATATAGCGAAATGCTTGATAAAATAGGATTGAGTTATTTCAGACTTGGAAAATATGATCAAGCAAGATCTTATTATTCAAAAATAGCTAGTATGAAAGGTTATGAAGTTTATGGTAAATTCCAAATAGCTGATAGTTATTATAATGAACAAAACTATGAAAAAGCTGGAAATTTATATAAAGAAGTTTATAATCAATTTGGAGAAACTTTCTATGGAGAACAAGCCTATTATAAATATATAATGACACTTAGCTTAACAGGAAACACTGATGCTTTTGAAAGAGAAAAGAATAACTTTATGAAAGTATATCCAAATAGTAACTTAAGAGGAACAATCACAAATCTTACTACAAATATGTATATAGAAAGTGGAGATACTGATAAAGCAATAGAATCTTTAAATACTTCAAATTCAAATACTGATGATGTTGCTGTTAAGGAAACTAATACTACTAAAATAATAACTTTAAAATTACAAAAGAAAGACTATAAAGATATAGAAAAATATATATCAGAATTACCAACAGAAGAAGAGAGAGCTTACTATTCAGCACAATATTATGCTGCTAAAAAAGATCCAAAAGCAGTAAAAGAATATGAAACATTATTACAATATGATAAATATAAAGCTTATGCTTCAAAAGGTTTAGGAGATTATTATTTTGATAAAAAAGATTTAGGAAAAGCTAAAAAATATTATGGAACTTATGCTTCTGTAAATAAAAATCCTGATGAATATATCTTATATAGATTAGGACAAGCTAATGAAAAAGAAAATAACTTAAAAATGGCTTTAACTGATTATAAGGCAGTATATTCTAAAAATGGTAAACTTGCAAATGATGCTATGTTAAGAGCAGCAGAAATTTATGATAAGCAAGAAAATGTGGCAGAAGCTGAAAATTTATTTACAAAATTATATGCAGTAAAAAATAATAAAGACTTAAAAGCTTACTCTATTGAAAAGTTAATTTACTATAAACTTGTAAAAAATAACACAAAAGAAGCAAAAAAATTGTATGATGAACTTAAAAAGCTAGATGCAAAAAGAGCAGAAAAATTTAAGGCATACTTTTAGAATGTAAAAGGAGGAAGTGGATAAAATGAGTAAAAAATTGTTAGCATTATTTTTGGTATTAGGACTAATAGCTTACGCAGAAGATACAAATACAGTAGCTAGTGATACAACTGCAACTGAAAGTTCAGCAGAAGAAAATGTTGCTACTACTGAGGTTACTAAACAAGTAACTAGTGAAAATAATCAACAATTAGATGTAAAAGAAATAGATACAGAAGATTTAATACTTCAAAATCAAAACTTGGAATCATCTTCTGTAAATATAACAGGAGAAAATCTGAAAGAAAATGGAGACAAAGTAAAAGTTAACCAAGAAAACTCTGCTACCTTAGAAGAAGAGTTATCAAGAGGAGTAGAGAAAAAAGGATTCTTTAGAAGAGTTTTAGATAAACTATTTGGTTAATACTATATAATTTATGAAAGGAAGAAATAAGAATGCAAATACTTAAAGCAGGTGGAATATTAATGTATTTTATTCTCTTTATGGGAATAATAGGACTTTATGCAGTATTAGAAAGATTTTCATATTTTCTAATAAGAGAGAGAAATAATTTTTCTAAATTACCTTCAGATGTAAGACAACTTATAAATGAAGGTAGAATAAAAGAAGCAATAGTTGCTTTAAATTCTAATAAATCATCAACTTCATTAGTTTTAAAAGAAATATTGATCTATGGATATAAAGAAAATAAAGAAACTTTATCTGCACTTGAAGAAAAAGGAAAAGAAAAAGCAATAGAACAAATAAAATCATTGGAAAGAAATATGTGGCTTCTTTCATTGGTTGCTAATGCTTCTCCACTATTGGGATTATTAGGAACAGTTACTGGTATGATAAAAGCATTTAATTCAATAGCATTAAATGGAACAGGAGATGCTGGAGTTTTGGCAAAAGGTATATCAGAAGCCCTATACACAACAGCAGGAGGGCTTATTGTAGCCATACCTTGTATGATATTTTATAATTATTTTAATAAAAAAATTGATTTAATAGTGAGTGATATAGAAAAAACTTGTACAGAGTTGTTGAACCATTTCAGAGAGTAGGTGTGAGTAAATGAAATTAGAAAGAATAAAAAGAAGAAGTGGTGGAACACTAGTTTTAGAAATCACACCACTTATAGATGTAGTTTTTCTTTTACTTATTTTCTTTATGTTGGCAACAAGTTTTGATGAAAGATCAGCTTTTAAAATAGATTTACCTAAATCTACTGCTGCAAAGACAAAAAGTACATTAAAAGAAGTACAAGTTTTAGTTGATAAGGATAGAAATGTATATTTAAGATATACGGATAATTCTGGTAAATCTCAAAATGAGAAGTTAGATTTAACAAGTTTTGTTTCAGTTGTATCTGAAAAATTAAATAATTCTGAAAACAAGGATGTAATAATTTCAGCTGATAAAGATATTGATTATGGATTCATTGTTGAAATAATGAGCTTACTAAAAGAATCAGGAGCAAGTGCTATAAATATAGATACTGCAATCAAAAGTAGGTGATAAAAATGAAGAAAAATGACTATATTTGTTTATTTTTATCAATAGTTATAAATATAGGTATAGTGTTTGCTTTAACAGTATTTTCAACAGATGAAATGGTAGAAACAGATGAAATTAAAATAGGTTTGGTAGCAGTTGAATCTAATGCTACTACAAAGTTTAAAGGCGAAAAGAATGTAGATGCTAAAAAACAAAATTTAGAAGCAGATAGTATAGAGAAGAAAGCTGAAGAAGATAAGAAACAGGAAGAAAAGCCTGTGGAGAAACCAGAAGAAAAACCAGTTGAAAAACCTGAAAAAGAAAAGCCAGAAAAAAAAGTAGAAGAAGATAAGAAAGCTGAAAAAACAGTTCAAGTTGAAGAAAAACCTAAAACAGCTCCTAAAAAAGAAAAACCTTCATTAGCAGATTTGAAGAAACAAATATCTGATTCACAACCTAAAACTTCAAATGGAGGATTTAGTCCAACTGCTGATCCAGATGGAGAAGAAGTTGTGGATAGAGTTTTACAAAATGTAACATATTCAAATGGTTTAGTATCAGGAAGTAAAATGGGAAATTCAGAAGGTGGACTTTTAGTTGATTGGCATGATGGAAATAGAGCACCAGAATTCCCTCAATCTGCAAGAGCTTCAGGAAAACATGGTAAATTAAAGATTAAATTAAAAGTTGATAAAGCTGGAAATGTTTTATCTTATGTTATAGTAGAAGGAAGTGGAGTACCAGAAATAGATGCCTCTGTTGAAAGAGTTGTAGGAAGTTGGAGGGTAAAGCTTCTAAAAAAAGGTAAGCCTGTAAATGGAACATTTTATCTAAATTATAATTTTAATTTTAAATAAAAAACTGGAGGGGTAATATGTTGTTATTAGGTTTTCGTCTTGACAATGACTTAAAATTAGAATTTGAAAATAATTTTGAAAATGATTTAGTATTTGTAGAAAATATTATGTCTTTTATGGAAGCTATAAAAAGTAGAAAATATGAGGCAATAGTTATAGATGAAAGAAATTCCAAAGAAGAAGCACTTATCAATTTAATTTTAAAAGTTACAGAGGTTCAAAAAAAGGCAGTTATAATTATTTTAGGTGAAACTTCAAATTGGAGAATTATTGCAGGAAGTATAAAAGCTGGAGCTTATGATTATATATTAAAACCAGAGTTACCTAGAACTATTGTAAAAATAGTAGAAAAATCGGTAAAAGACTATAAAGGACTTGTAGAAAAAGTTGATAAAACTAAGAGCACAGGGGAAAAGTTAATAGGTAGAAGTAAACTTATGATAGACCTTTATAAAGTTATAGGAAAGGTTGCAAATAACTCTGCACCAGTTTTAGTAACAGGAGAAAGAGGAACAGGAAAAACAAGTGTTGCAAAAGCAATACATCAATTTAGCAATGTCCATGATAAACCTCTTATAAGTATAAATTGTAATTCATATAGAGCAAATTTATTAGAAAGAAAATTATTTGGTTATGAAAAGGGTTCATTTGAAGGAGCTGCATTCAGCCAATATGGTGAATTAGAAAAAGCAGAAGGAGGAATACTCCATCTAGCAAATATAGAATCTTTAAGCCTTGATATGCAATCTAAGATTTTATTTTTATTAGAAGAAAATAAATTTTTGAGATTAGGTGGAATGGAACCAATAAATGCTTTTGTAAGAATAATAGCCTCTACAAGTGTGAACTTAGAAGAACTTATTGAAAAAGGTTTATTTATAGATGAGCTTTATAGAAAATTAAAAGTTTTAGAAATAGATATTCCCACTTTAAAAGAGAGAAAAGAAGATATACCTTTTATAATAGATCACTATATGGCAGAATGTAATCAAGAAATGAATAAGAATATAAAAGGTGTAACTAAGGTAGCATTAAAAAAGATAATGAGATATGATTGGCCAGGTAATGTAAATGAACTAAAAAATGCTATAAAATATGCAGTTGCAATGTGTAGGGGCTCTAGTATCTTAATAGAAGATTTGCCTCCTAATGTTGTTGGAGAAAAGATTTTAAATGGAAAAGAAGAATCTAAGGCTGTATCTATTGAGAATCTTGTTAAAAATGAAATAAATCAATTAAGAAGTAAAAATAAGAAAAGAGACTATTATTTTGAAATAATATCAAAAATTGAAAAAGAAATTATTAAACAAGTACTTGAGATTACTAATGGTAAAAAAGTAGAAACAGCTGAAATTTTAGGTATTACAAGAAATACTTTAAGAACAAAAATGAATTATTATGATTTGGAGTAAAAAATGCATATTACACTTTATAGAAAATATAGACCAAGTAGTTTTTCAGAGGTATCTGGTGAAAATGAGATAGTAAAGAGTTTAAAGTTATCTTTAAAAAATAAGTCTATGGCACATGCATATCTTTTTTCAGGTCCAAGAGGTGTAGGTAAAACAACTATTGCAAGGCTTATTGCAAAAGGTGTAAATTGTCTTAACTTAAAGGAAAATGGAGAGCCTTGTAATGAATGTAAAAATTGTAAGGCAATAAATGAAGGAAGATTTTCTGATTTAATAGAAATAGATGCTGCCTCTAATAGAAGTATTGATGAAATTAGAAGTTTAAAGGAAAAAATTAACTATCAACCAGTTGAAGGTTTAAAAAAAGTATATATAATAGATGAAGCACATATGCTTACCAAGGAAGCTTTTAATGCCCTTTTAAAAACTTTGGAAGAGCCTCCTGCACATGTTATGTTTATACTTGCAACAACAGAATTAGAAAAAATCTTACCAACTATAATTTCTCGTTGTCAAAGATATGATTTTAAACCACTTGATTTAGAAGAAATGAAGTCAGGGCTAGCACATATCTTAAAAGAAGAAAATTTATCTATGACTGATGATGTCTATCCAGTTATCTATGAAAATTCTTCTGGAAGCATGAGAGACTCAATTTCTATTTTAGAAAGACTTAGAGTTACTGCAAATGGTAAAGAAATAAATTTAAAAATTGCAGAAGAGACTTTGGGGATAACACCAAGTTCAAGAATAAAAATATTTTTAAATAAACTATTAAATAAAAATGAATATGATATAATAAATGAACTTGAAAATTTAGCAAATGATTCTTTTGATATAGAATTATTTTTTAAAGATCTAGCAAAATATTGTAAAAATTCTATTCTAAAAAAAGAAATAGATATAGATAAAGGTTTAAAAATAATTTCAACTATATATGATGTGATAGGAAAATTTAAGTTTGAAGATGATAAAAAACTTGTAGGCTATGTGATAGTTGCAGAAATTTTATCTAATACCAAGCAAACAGTTGTAAAAGTTGTAACTACAGCTCAAACAAATGTAAATCCTCCTACTTCATCAACAGAAGAAAAACCAAAAGATAAAGAAAAAGTAAATATAAAGCTAACAATTTCAGATGTAAAAAATAATTGGAACTCTATTCTTGCAGAAGCAAATAATAAAAGATTTTCATATAAGGCTTTTTTAATGGGAGCTAATCCTGTGAGAATAGAAGATAATAATCTTTATATAAATTATGATAAAAAATATTCATTTGCAAAAGATTTAATGGAAACTCCTGAATATAGTCAAGAGTTTACTAAAATAGTTAAGAGTTTCTTTAATGAAGATGATTTAGAAATTAAGTATGAAGTTGTAGGACAAAAAAAAGAAGAAGAAAATAAAAACTCTGAATTTTTTCAAAAAATAGAGAATTATTTTAAAGGAGAAAATTAGTTAAGGGGGAGGATATGGCAATAGTAAGTATACTAATGTCAGCAGGAACAATAATAATGTATTTTTTCTTATCCTTATTTATACCTTTTTTAACTTATCTTATTCCATATTATAAGATAACGAAGGTAAATCTATATAAGAAAAAATATTCATTAGCAATAAATATAGTAGTAAGCTTGATTTTATATGTTATAAGTCCAAGTTTTTTAATATATTATTTGATATTTCCATATACAATGGAATTTACATTTTATTTATTTAATAAATTAACAAGAAGAATACAAGTCTATAATAGAATAGTTATAATGTCAATAATACCAACTACTTTAATACTTATATATCTTTATATAAATAGAGTGGAAATAATAAATATCATAAATCTATTACCACAATTAGAAGAATTTAAAAAATTAGGAGCAGAAAATATATATAGATTCCAAGAAACTATGATATATATAAGTCAAAATATAGTTTCACAAGTTTTTAAATATGTATTTTTGGCGACATTTTTCCTATTTTTAACTTTAATACCAGGAACATATAAATTATGGAAACTTTCTTGTTACTGGATAGTACCATATATTTTGATATTGTGGAGTCAAAGATTTTTAAATATATCTCATAATACATTTTGGGAAAATAATATACTTGAGATAATAAAATATATATTTGTTTGGTATGGAATAAAAAATCTTTATGTTCTGGCAGAAAAGATAGGTGTAAAATCAAATATATTAAAACATGGAATTAGTATGCTTTTAGGATTAAGTTATCCTATGGTAGCATTTGTAATAGGATCATTAGTAAGTTTTGAATTTATAGAAGTAAAAGAAATAAGAATGTAATGGGAGGTTAATTAAAATGGCAAAAATACAAGTAATACTTTTAGAGGATGTTGCAGGACAAGGAAGAAAAGGGGAAATAGTGACAGTATCTGATGGTTATGCTCATAACTTTCTTTTAAAAGGAAAAAAAGGAGTTTTAGCTACTCCTGAAGAATTACAAAAAATAGAAAATAGAAAGAAAAAAGAAGCTAAAAAACATGAAGAAGAAAGAAATAAATCTTTAGAATTAAAAAAATTATTAGAAAGTAAAGTTTTAAATATTCCAGTTAAAGCAGGAGAAAATGGAAAATTATTTGGAGCTATTACAAGTAAGGAAATAGCAACTCAAATAAAAGATGAATTAGGTTTAGATATAGATAAGAAAAAAATTGAAGCAAATATTAAAAATCTAGGACCTGATGAAATTCATATAAAATTATTCACTGATGTTAAAGCAGTTATGAAAGTAAATGTAATAGCTAAATAGGTGGAGGAGAAATGGACTTTGAAAGTTTAAAAAAAATTCCTCATAGTCTGGAAGCTGAGAGGGCATTGATAGGTGGAATCTTCTATAATCAAGATTTATTTGATGAAATTAGAGATATTGTTAATGCAGAAGATTTCTATAAAGTAGAACATTCCTCTATTTATAGTGCAATAGAAAAAGTTTATTCTGAAAATAAAGGAATAGATGGAATTTTAATAGAGGAAGAAATAAAAAAAAGTAATTCAAAAAATAAAGAGGAAATATTAGAAATATTAAGTGATATTTTAGATGAAATTACAAGTTCATACAATCTTTTAGAATATGCAAATCTAATTAAAGAAAAAGCTATGTTAAGAAGACTAGGAAATGTAGGAGCTGAAATAACTCAACTTGCCTATAATGATGTCAGAGTAGCAGAAGAAATTATAGATGAAGCAGAAGCAAAAGTTTTAAATTTATCAAAAAATATTTTAAAAAATAGTATTGTTGATATGAAAACTGCTGGTGTTGCAGAAATAATGAGAATGGAAAGAGTCAGTGAAAACAGAGGTAAGACTTTGGGTATCCCAACAGGCTTCATTGACTTAGACAGAATGACAAGTGGGCTTAATAATTCAGATTTAATAATTTTAGCAGCAAGACCAGCTATGGGAAAAACTGCTTTTGCTTTAAATTTAGCTTTAAATGCAGGAAAAGAAAAAAAGAATGTATTAGTATTTAGTCTCGAAATGCCAGTTCAACAATTATATCAAAGGCTTTTGTCAATTGAATCAGGTATTTCACAAAATAAATTAAAAAATGCTTATCTTGAAGAACAAGATTGGGAAAAATTAACAATAGCAACAGGAATCTTATCTAATTCTAATATATTTGTTGCCGATTTACCTCATACAAATGTTTTGGAAATTAGATCCTATGCTAGAAAAATGAAAAGCCAAAACCAATTAGATTTAATTATAATAGACTATTTACAATTAATAAATGGTTCTGGTAGAGGTGGTTCTGAATTCAATAGGCAACAAGAAATTTCAGATATATCAAGAGCACTGAAAGGACTTGCCAGAGAGTTAGATGTACCAGTTATTGCACTTTCACAATTATCAAGAGCAGTTGAAAGTAGAGTAGATAAAAGACCTATGCTTTCAGATTTAAGAGAATCTGGAGCAATAGAACAAGATGCTGATATAGTTGCTTTTCTTTATAGAGAAGAGTACTATATACCAGAAACAGAAAATAAAGGAATTACAGAATTAATTATAGGAAAACATAGAAATGGAGCTACTGGAACAGTAAAGCTTAATTTCTTAAGTGAATTTACAAAGTTTACAAATTATACAGATGAAGTAAAATAATAAATTAGTATAAATTTTAGAAGGGATGATATTTTGAAAAAGGTAGAATTACTAGCACCTGCTGGGAATATGGAAAAATTTAAGATGGCATTACATTATGGAGCAGATGCTGTGTTTATGGGTGGAAAGATGTTTAACTTAAGAGCAGGGAGCAATAACTTCTCTGATGAAGAATTAGAAGAAGCAGTAGCTTATGCTCATGAAAGAGGGAAAAGAGTTTATGTAACTCTTAATATAATTCCACACAATGATGAACTAGAAGCTTTACCTGAATATGTAAAGTTTTTAGAAAAAGTAGGAGTAGATGGGGTTATTGTTGCTGACTTAGGAGTGTTTCAAGTTGTAAAAGAAAACTCTGATTTGAATATTAGTATCAGTACACAAGCAAGTAACACAAACTGGAGATCAGTTAAAATGTGGAAGGATATGGGAGCAAAAAGAGTTGTTCTTGCAAGGGAAATTTCTTTGGAAAATATAAAAGAAATTAGAGAAAAAGTACCAGACATAGAATTAGAAGTTTTTGTACATGGAGCTATGTGTATGGCAATTTCTGGAAGATGTCTATTAAGTAACTATATGACAGGTAGAGATGCAAACAGAGGAGATTGTGCTCAAGCTTGTAGATGGAAATATTCATTAGTAGAAGAAACAAGACCTGGTGAAACTATGCCAGTATATGAAGATGAACATGGAACATATATTTTTAACTCAAAAGATTTATGCACTATTGAGATGATAGATAAAATCTTAGATGCAGGAGTAGATTCACTTAAAATTGAAGGTAGAATGAAAGGGATTTATTATGTATCTAACTGTGTAAAAGTATATAAGGATGCTTTAAATTCTTATTACAGTGGAAATTATGAATATAATCCTGAATGGAGAAATGAACTTGAATCTATTTCAAATAGATCATATACAGAAGGTTTCTACCATGGAAAAGCAGGTAAAGAATCTTTAAACTATAATAATAGAAATTCTTATAGTCAAACACATAAATTAGTTGCTAAAATAGAGAAAAAATTAAGTGATAATGAATATCTAGTAGCAATTAGAAATAAATTATTTGTTGGGCAAGAAGTTCAAATTGTTAGTCCAGAAATAAAAGTTAGAGATTTCATAATGCCTGAAATGATTTTATTAGATAAAATGGGTAGAGAAACTGAAAGTGTTGAATCAGCAAATCCAAATTCATTTGTAAAGATAAAAACAGATATCCCCATGAATGAACTTGATATGCTAAGAATTGTTTTATAAAAAATAAATGGTATTGATAGAAAAAATTTCTAGCAATACCATTTTTTATAAAAATTTTATTTTAGTCTACAGTGATATAAGCATCTTTTATTTTACAAGATGCAACATTAGGTTCATTTAGAACAGCTCTAAATTCCCACTTCTTACCTTTTTCAAGTTCATCAATAGTGGCAATAGCATCTCCAACTCTATTTCCATCTTTATCAAAACAAGGAATAGAAAGACGAAGATTTTTCTTTGTACTTCCATTATGAGATAATTTTCCTGTTACAACAGCAGAATATTGGTCAATTTCTAATTCTACACCAGAAAATTTATATTTAGTATCTTTAACTTTAACCTCACTGTCACTTCCACCAATTACACTTCCAATTATTTTGCCCGTTGTCTTTATAACAGCACCTGTAACTGAACCAACAGCTTTTATTGTTCCTCCAACAACACTTCCAGTTGCACTTACAACACCACAAGCTACAAGAGATAAACTTAAACCTACCATAACAATAATTTTTTTCATGTACATCAGTCCTTTTAAAATATTTTTCTATATTATATTAGAATTTATTTTTTTAGTAAAGGTTTAAAAAATTTTAAAAATGTATGATATAATAAATAACTAAAAATAATTATGGAGGAAAATTTTTTAATGGAAGAAATATTAGTTTTTGGGCATAAAAATCCAGATACAGATAGTATATGTTCAAGCATAGCAATGGCTAATTTAAGAGAAAAACAAGGTTTAAAAGCATCACCTTGTCGTTTAGGAGAATTAAATAAAGAAACAAAATTTGTTTTAGATAAAGTAGGAATAAAAGCACCTAAATTATTAAAAACAGTAAGTGCACAGATAACAGATTTAAATTATGTAGAAAAAAGTACAGTGTCAACAGAAGATTCTATAAAAGAAGCCTTAGATTTAATGACAAAAGAAAATTTTTCAAGTTTACCAGTGATAGATAAAGGCGGGTATTTTAAAACAATGCTAAGCATATCTGATATTGCTAACACTTACTTGGAGATAGACTATTCAGATTTATTTAGTAAATACAGTACAACTTATGAAAATTTAAAAGAAGCTTTAGATGGAGAAGTCATAAGTGGTGTCTATCCAAAAGGAGAAATAACATCTAATTTAAAGGAAGTTTCAGAGTTAGAAAGTATGAAAAAGGGAGATATTATTATAACTACTTCTTTAACTGATGGTATAGATAAATCTATTCAAGCAGGAGCAAAAGTTGTAATAGTATGTTGTAAAAAAGGAGATTTCATAAGTCCTCGTGTAACATCAGAATGTGCTATTATGTTGGTTAGACATTCTCTTGTTAAATCTATATCTTTAATAAGTCAATCTATATCAGTTGGTGGGATTTTAAATACTGAGAAAGTTCTTTTTAATTTTAATAAGGAAGATTTCTTAAATGAAATTAGAGGAATAATGAAAGATGCAAACCAAACGAATTTTCCAGTTTTAGAAAATGATGGGAAAGTTTATGGAACTATAAGAACAAAACATCTTATAGATTTTCATAGAAAGAAAGTTATTATGGTAGATCACAATGAATTTTCTCAATCAGTTGAAGGGATACAAGATGCACAGATACTTGAAGTTGTTGACCATCATAAGTTTGCAAATTTTCAAACAAATGAGGCTACAAAAATTCGTACAGAGCCAGTTGGTTGTACATCTACAATAGTTTACGGACTATATAAGGAAGCTAAAATCGAACCAGATGAAAAGACTGCACTTCTTATGTTAAGTGCTATACTTTCAGATACTTTACTTTTTAAATCTCCTACTTGTACATCAAAAGATGTTGAAGTAGCAAAAGAATTAGCAAAACTTGCTAAAATTAAAGATATAGAAAAATATGGGATGGAAATGTTAGTTGCAGGGACTTCTATGTCTAAGGAAAATATGAAAGAAATTATAAATCAAGATAAAAAAGTTTTTCCTGTTGGAGATATGGAAATAGCAGTTGCACAAATAAATACAGTACAAATTCAAGAATTAGCAGATAGAAAAGCAGAAGTTAAAAAAGAGATAGAACATGAAATAGGAAAATATGGATATTCATTGTTTATCTTTGTTGTGACAGATATTATAAATTCTAACTCATTGTTATTTGTCTATGGAAAAGAAATAGATTTAGTTCAAAATGCTTTTAAGAAAGATGTTGTTGATAATGAAGTTTTACTTGAAAATGTTGTTTCAAGAAAAAAACAAATAATACCTTTCTTAATGACAGCAGCACAAAATATGTAAAAAAAATACCACTCTACTTTTATGGTAGGTGGTATTTTTCGCTATTTACTCTTATTGTTTCTAAATTCTGTTATATATTTCTTATGTTTTGCAATAATTTCAAGAATTTTTAATTTTGAAAATTTATTTTTTCTAGTTTGATATATTAAAGATATAAAATCTGAAAATTGAGAGAAAATACTTATTTTATTTTCTTTGTTTAATATATTTTGTTTAATTTCTTTTAATTTAATAGAAAATTCTTCATCAGTATCATATACTTCTAATTTGGCAAGCATTTTTGAAAGTAAAGGATGAACATTATTTTCTTCAAGTATATTTTTTTCAATTTCAAAAGCTAAATCTTTCTTTAAATCATCTAAACTTAAATAAACAGAATATATAGGTGCAACAGAACAATTAAGCTCTTTTGCAATATTTTTAGCAGTTATTGCATCAGAACCTTCTTTTTTAAAGAGTTTTATAGCAGCTTCTAGTATCATTTCCTTGGTGTAAGCACATTTTCTGGCCATAGTACTCCTCCTTTAGAAAATCCTGTTTACATTCTACAATACTTTTTAGCTTTTAGCAATATTTAATTATTAAAATTTTTGTCTATAAAATCTTTGATTAACAAAAAATCACTTTCATCAGGGTGAGAATCAGCTTCTAGAATAATTTCCTTCATATTAGGGACAAATTTATGAATAATATTTAAAGGAAATTTAGTAAATTTTTCTTGTAAATCTTCTGAAACTCTCCCTCTTGCTAATACACCATCAACAAAATTATTCTTTTTAGAACAAAGTTTTGTAAGATTATTAAAACATTTTTTAGCATGTTCAGATTTTAAAGAAGCTGCTAAAGTTCCTATAAAAAATATGTTTTTATTAGATAGAGTATTTATAAATTTTTTAGCTTCTGCATTGGCATTAGATTTATCTATCCAAGTTCCTACAATAATATTATCAAAGTCATCTAGGTTTACACTATCTTTTTCCTTAACAGGAATAATAACCTTTTCTCCATTTATATATTCAAATGCTTTTTCACATACCATTTTCGTATTATCAGTTTCTGACGAATAAATTATTAAAGTTTTCATTTTTTACCTCTTTCTTTTTTAAATTTTAAATATGTTGTTACATATAGAAAGTGTAGATTCTCTATGTGATACCAAAATTACAGTTTTATCCTTAGCTTCATCAGCCAATGATTTTAAAATTATAGCTTCATTTAATATATCCAAATTAGAAGTCGGCTCATCTAATAAGAAAAATTCTCTATTAGCAAGGAAAGCTCTTGCAAGTCCAATTCTTTGTCTTTCTCCACCAGAGAAATTTTTTCCACCTTCTTCAACTACATTATCTAACTTATCTGGTAAAGACATAACATAGTCATAAAATGAAGCTTTTTTTAATGCAGTATAGATTTCTTCATCAGTGGCATCAGCTTTTGCAACCAATAAATTATCTCTTATATTTCCAATAAATAGGTTAGTAGATTGTGTCATATAGTTAAATTTTTGATATAGATTTTTTAAAGGAGTAGCCTTTACATCCTTTCTATCTAAAACAATTTTACCTGAATCTACATCCCAAAATCTCATAATTAATTTTAAAAGAGTAGATTTTCCACAACCACTTGGACCCATAATTCCAGTTAATTGTCCTTTTTTTATTTTTAAAGAAAAATCTTTTAAAATTTTATTATCAGTATTTTCATAAGAATATGAAATATTATCTATAAAAATATCATTACTTTCTGTAATATCATTATTTACAATAGAGATATTGTCGCTCACTGCTGGCTTTTCATCTATTAGATTTAAAACTCTTTCTCCTGATGCAAAAGTTTGAGCAAGTATATTTCCAAGAGCAGCTAGATTAATATAAGGGGCAAAACTTCCAACTTGTAAAACTCCTGCTAAGATAGTAGCTTCAACACTTACTAAGCCTTTTGAAATTAAGAAAAAGCTTAAAAGTAATTGAGAAATAGAAAGTATTATTATAGCAGAATCAACCATCATTTGTACTTCTGATGCCTTATTTCTTAAATCTTTTTGATTTTCTCCTAAAGATGAAGTTATTTCATCAATTTTCTTTAATACTTTTTTACCTTGTGAATATTGTATAATCTCTCTTATTCCTTTTAATTTATCTAAAAATTCATCATTTAATTTTCCTAATTTACTTCTAACTTCTATACCAGATTTTGCTGACCTTTTATGGGCTATATAAGGGACAAAAATACCTACAATAAATTGGGCAAACAACATATATAGAGCATAGATATAATTTAATTGAAAGAAATACAAGAATAAGAAAATACTTGTAAAAAATGCAATTAAAACAGGTGAAATAGTATGAGCATAGAAAACTTCTAAAAGCTCAATATCTGATGTTATCATAGAAATTAAATTTCCTTGATGTTTATTTTCCATTTTAGCAGGTGCAAGTTTTCTCATAATTTTAAATAATTTAACTCTTATTTCTGCCAAAATATGAAAAGCTATATAATGGTTTGCAAATTGCTCTAAGTAATGTAAAATAGCTCTAAAAAATCCACAGAATATCATTGCATAAAAATATGTTTGAGTTGAATATCCACCACCAAAAACATATTTAAGAGTATCTTTTGTGGCAGGGATAACACTTAAAAAGGCATAAGCTCCAAAAAGTGTTATACAAAAAGAAAATATAAATCCAATTACACCTGTTGACACAGCAATAGTCATAAATTTCCAAAGAGAGTCTAAAAGTTTTAATAAGTTAGATACTATATTAAAAGTTGACCGATTTTTCATACTTTTCACCTCTCTTTGTTAAATAAGTTTCCAATTCTTCTTGATGTTTATACATATTGTAATAAAGCTCTTTTTTAGCATATAATTCATTATGTTTTCCACTTTCAATAACTTTTCCCTTATCCATAACATAGATACAATCAGCATTTTTAATAGCTGGTAGTCTATGACTAATATAGATAACAGTTTTTTCTTTAGATAAAGAATAAATAATATTTAAAATAATTTCTTCAGATTCAATATCTATATTTGAAGTTGCTTCATCAAATATATAAACAGAGGCATCATATAGTAAAGCTCTAGCAAGTGCTACCCTTTGAGCCTGTCCACCAGATAGATTTTTTCCTTGACTTTCTAAACTTGTATCAAGTCCTTTATTTTTTGAGAAAATATCCCATAGTTTAACTTTTTTAAGAACTTCTATCATAGCTTCATCACTTAAATTTTCATTAGCCATAGCCAAGTTTTCTCTAACTATTCCAGAAAAAATATGAGAATCATGAGTAATTTTTAAAATATTTTTAATTTTATCCTCTATCTTTATATTTTGTATATCAATATCATCAACAAAAATTTCATTTTCTTTAGATTTTAATTCTCCAGATAAAACAGAAACTAATGTGGATTTTCCACAACCAGAATGCCCTACAACAGCTGTTAGATTTCCCTTTTTAAAAGTCATGTCTATATCTTTTAAAGATTGAGTACCATCTGGGTATGAGAAATTTAACTTAGAAACTTTAATTTCATTTTCATTTTTAAATTCTTTATTTCCATTATTATTTCTTTCAGGTGAGTCAACAAAAGAGATAATATTTTCTGCTGCTGAAACACCAGTCATAGCAACATGAAAAAGTGAAGTTAATGTTCTCATTGGAATAAAAAATTCAGGTGCTAACATAAATATAAATAACATAGGGAATAAGCCTAAACTTCCATTTATGAATAATTTAATAGAAGTTATTATTGCAAGTATAGTACCAGCATAGATAATCCAGTTAATCACTGCGATAGAAAGAAGCTGCATTTTTAAAACTCTCATAGTTTCAATTCTAAATTCCTCTGACATCTTAGCTATTTCTTCTTCTCTTTTTTTATCTGTTCCATATATTTTAAGAGTTGTTAAACCTTGTAAACTATCTAAAAATAAAGTTCCTACATTCATATATTTTGCAAAATATTTTTTTTGAATTTTTTTAACCTTATTTAAGATAATATACAATGATAAAGGAATAGCTAAAGAAAATCCAATTAAAATAAAAGCAATTTTTAAATTAAAATATGCTATTGAGATAAATAAAATAAAACTAGAAACAATACAGTAGAAAAACTGAGTTAAGAAGCCTCCAAAATAAACTTCAAGTTGTTCTACATTGTCAACTGATAAATGTATCAGTTCCTGTGTTTTAAAAAGTTGTGAGTAAGCTAAACCAAGTTTTAAAGTTTTTTCAAATATAAGTTTTCTTAGATTTCTTTTTACATCAACAACTAAATTTCCTAACATATGTGCAACTTTAATTGTTGAGAATTGCCTTACAAAAACTATAACCAATATTGAAATAATTATATAACTGTAAGAAAATGAAAAATCTCTATTGATTAAACTTACTAATAAAAAAGCAAAGATTGAATAAAAAAATATATTGGCAACAAGCTTTATACAGGATAAAAAAGTCGTTATTGATATATATTTTTTTATATTTCCTGAAAAATTATATAACCTCTTATCAATCATAATAGATTAATCCTTTCTAAAAATATTTTCATCATTTATAAAAGTTTATAAAAAATAAGGGAGTTACATTCCAGATTTTAAGATAAAAATTAAATAGAATGAGCCGAGCAAATCTCAACATCTTTGAGCTAACTTGTTAGTGAGTTGGTTAAATTTGCAGCGAATTCTTAATTTTTAGCTGTTAAGAAATCTGGCTAGTAACGAACTTTTTTTCTTAATTTAATTTAAAAAGGATTATTTTATTTGTCAATAAAAATTTTTTAAAATAAAATTATTTATTCTATTTTAAAGAAATTCCTAAGAGTTCAGATAAAAAATAATTAAAATATAAGTAAAATAGATAAGTTGAAGTATATGATAGAAAGTTTTTAATTGACAATAAAAGGAAAAAACACTAAAATTATTTACAAACAGAATTAGTAATTGTTGTTATAGATAAAATAATCAAGTTTAAAAAATATTAAGAAAAAGAAATGAAAGGTAATAAAAATGAAATATGAATATTGTGGAATTTCACTAGGTGATAATATAAAAGATATAATAGAGAAATTTAATATGTCAAAAATAGAATATGAAAAAGATTTAAAGTACTTATCCTTTAAATTAGGAAAAATTTCCCAAAAAATAAATTTAGAATCTTTCCTTTCTATTCCTATTAAAATAGGAAAAGTTATATATATTATAATTTTTGATGAAAATTTTAAATTATTTAATGAATTGGAAATTTAGCAAGAATTAACAGATGAAATAAAGGAAAAGTACGAACTATACTATGATGAAGATGATGATGGTATTTATTTATCTAAAAAATATAAATATTTAAAAATTGGTGTGGATGAAGGTTATGGAAGAATAGAAGGATTTAAGGATTATAAGGAAAGAATTTTTAGTTTTATTTTTGATGCCCAAGAGGATATCTGTTGGATATTACAAGAAGATAAAATAACAAACTATTTAGAGTGTAAAAATCTTCAAGATATTTATAGCTCTTTATATGATAGTAAAACATTAGATGTTGATATAGAAAAAAGAGAAATCTATGGACAACTAGATAACTATAAATTTATTTTTAGTTTATTAACAAGAGATATAAAAAGTATACAAAATTTAGAAACAGGAGAATTTATAAAAATTTCTCTTAAATAGATAATTAAGCTAGGAGAAAGGCAGATGAAACAAATATTATATGAAGATAACAATAACAATGCAAATTATTTAATAAATATATTAACTCAAGTTCAACAGCAAGTAGAAACTGTTATTTTTTGGGAACTTTTATGCTTTGATTTTGTAATAGTAGATGTAGGTGATTTTTTCAATGGAATAATGCCACCTGAAATAGAAGAAGTATATAATTTTGGGAAAAAAATAGAAAGAGAACATGTAATAATTGTTGAACATAATTATTTAATAAAAATGTTAAAAAATATAAGAACAGTATATTATGCTAATATGAAAACTGTTATTAGAAATGATGTTTTTTCAATAACAATTTTTGATGGAGATATAATAGAAATAAGAGGAAATATAGAAAATAATATAATGCTTTAGTTGATTAAAAGAAACAATAATGAAAAGAAAGCAGAAATATGTATAAATTGGATGTGAAAATTTATATAAATACTTTAAGGCAGTGGTGATATTTTATGAAAAAGGTATTATTGATATTAATAACAATTTTTTTGATATTTTTTTTAAATATGTGTATAAGATATATTCCTGAAAATCATTATATATTACTTGATGATAAAAAAATATCAGTAGAAAAAGAAGATAAAATAATAAGTGATAATAATCTAAAAAATGTTAGATTACTTTCAGATGCTACTATATTATTTGAATTTTATAATATTCCAAATAATTTAGTTTTAGAAAGAGTAGAATTATTTTATCAAAGTAAAATGATAGGAAGTATAGATATAAATCAAAAAATAAATAATTTAGAAAATTGTGGAGATGGTTATTTTGATGAATTAGGAAGAAAAGTAGATAATAAAGGTTATTTGTTAGAAAAAGATTTCTTTAGAATTATGGGAAAAGACTATGAAAAATATAATACAACTTATCCAAATAGAAAATTTGAACTTATTATTTATTTAAGAAACTTAGATACAAATGAAGTTTTTGAATTAAATAGAAGTTTTTCTCTTTACTTTGAAAAAAAAGGTTATGAATTTTTTATTTTAAGTGTATAAAACAAAAATAAAAAAAATTAAATTTTAGATAATATACATTATTTTTTGGATTAAGTAAAGGAGGAAAAAATGAAGAAAATAATTATAATAATATTAGTAACCTTCGTAATATGGCTTTTATCTTGTATTATATATATTGTCCCAGAAAGTCATTATTCTATTTTAGATCAGACAGGAAAAGTTGAATTAAAAGATTACCCTGAATTAAAAGACATGAGTTTTGAATATAATGCAGATTTATCAGTAGAATTCACAGAACCAATAAGTTTAGAATTAGAAAAAGTTAATTTTCGTTTTAATGATGAAGTAGTAGGAACAGCAGAAATAAATAAAAATTTAAATGATTTAAAAGATTTTGCAGAACCATATATTGATGAAAAAACAAAAGAAAAAATTATTAGAAAGATTTATCCATTACAAAAGGAATTTTTAAGAATTTTAGGAAGAAATGCAGAAGTTTATGATTCGTTAGAAGATGGAAGATTTTATATAGATATTTATATAAAAGATTTAAAAACAAATAAAACTTTTGTAATAAATAGAAATAATATTTTTCTTGAATTTGAAAGTGGAGGTCCAAAAATATTTATACCAAGTATTTAATTTTATAGCAAAAATAAATAATTTCTAAAAAGAAGACAGAAAGAAGTTCCAGATGAAAGGAAAAAAACTTAGAAATTTGAAAAGACCAATAAATGATTGTTTTAAGAATTAATTAAACCATAGGAGGATTATTATGGATATGATTAAAGACTTTTTATATTCAGAAATGAGTGTAGAAGAGCTTTATAAAGAAGTTATATTTTTTATAAATTCAGATGAAATTTAAAAAGGTGAATTTGAAGGGAATCAATATATTCTAAAGAAGATAGATAAAGAAAATTTCATATTATATGCAGAGTATGAGGATAAAGAAGGAGTAGTAAAAGATATGTCAGGAACAGCCCAATTCATTCATAAAGACAAGCTAATTGAAATGATTGAAAAATATAGACAAAAAAAATGAAGAATTTTAAGATAAGTCAAAAAATATTAAAGGAGAAAAAGTTATGGATGTAATTACAGATTTTCTACAATCAGAAATTGATACCAAAGAACATTATGGAAAAATTATTCATTTTATAACTTCATATGAAATCAGAAAAGGGAAATTTAAAGGAAATAAATATATTATAGAAAAGATTAATAGAGATAGTTTTTTTTATATATTGAATATCAAGATATACAAGGTAAAATAATATACACACCTTCAATTGCTCCTATTATTTTTCAAAATAGGTTAATTGAATTTATTGAAGAATATATAAAAAATTGAGAGACTTTAAAAATATTATATTAGCAGAAAGAGTTTCTTTGGTAAATCTTCTGTAGATGGAATAAAGAAGAATTTGGATACTATAACAGAAGTATAAAAGATGAGGGTGTAAACTCAAAAAACATATAATAAAGGATAATAACTATGATGAATAAAAAATTTAATGTTAAAAAAAATATAGGAAATCTTATTTTTATAGTTTTTTTATTTCCAGTATACTTTTTTTCTAGTTTAATATCTACTTATGTTCAACATTATGAATATATTTTTACTGATAAAAATCATATCAAAAAATATAAAGTTTTTAGTGATAGAATAACCCTTTATGCCTATATTGATTTAGAGCCAGATATGTATACAGAAGGAGAGTTTTCAGACTTTAAAATAAAAAAAGTATATGAAAATTCAGATTATTTTATAGGATATAAATTTGATATCAATATAGATAATGAAGAAATAGAAAATAAATATTATGTAGTTGTTAATAAAAATAAGGCTACTATGGAATTTTTTTCTGAAAAAGACTTTAAGAACGAAATAAAAAATATAGATGATGAAAAATTTATTGATGTGCATCAATTTTTAAAAAAAAGAGGAACTAAAATTGGTTGGTATAGGTAAAAATAAATAGAGGGAGAATATTGAATGAAATACAAGAATATCGAAATTATAAGACTTTCTATATCAATGATAACGCTTTTAAACGTTCTTATTTGTATTACTACTGAATTAAGATATATAGAGTTTATTTATCTTCTATTCTTTTTTGGAATTAATTTATACATGATTGGACTTAAAGGGTATTTTAAAATAGAGCCATATAATAATTATAATCCTTATACAATAAAAAAGAAAATAGTACTTTCAAAGCAAAGTTTATTTATAGAAACAAATATTATAATATTTCTCTATATCTTTAAAGAGCCATATTTCTTTTTATCAAAATATAAAATACTAATTTTATTAGGAAGTATAATTTTAGGATATTCCTCTTTAATATTTTTACAAAAAATAAAGATAAGAATATCATTAAATTTTTTTAAAGAAATAATAAAAATATTTTTAAT
>ERZ773100.309-NODE-309-length-27210-cov-4.742699_pt1 | contig 27210 bp, 30 predicted proteins | sample MGYA00511119_ERZ773100 | MGnify/ENA primary metagenome ERZ773100 (study PRJEB29015, sample SAMEA2738000) | human oral metagenome | biome: human oral; feature: human-associated habitat; material: dental | place: China | collected 2111 ...
TGCCGAACCTTCAGGAGAATAAGTTGACTGCTTTAACCGATGTTTATATCAACCGTGTTGCCGCTTTTTTGCCTAATGCACCAGTGGAAAATGATCAAATCGAACAGATTTTAGGGCAAATCGGTGAGTTACCATCCCGCGTACGAAAAATGATTTTGCGTTCTAATGCAATCAAAACCCGCCATTATGCGATTGATCCGATCACACGAGAAACCACGCACAGCGGTACGGAGCTTGCAGCAGAAGCAATCAAAGGCTTATTTGCTCAAGGCTTAAAAGCAAATGACGTGAGCTGTTTAGCGTGCGGCACCTCTTACCCCGATCAAATTATGCCGGGGCAAGGCGTGATGGTGCACGGTTTAATTCCTGACGCGCCACCTTATGAAGTGCTCACCACCGCCGGCGTCTGTGTTGCCGGCATGGCGGCGATGAAACACGCTTACAACGGCATTCGTACCGGCGAACACCACAACGCCATTGCGGTCGCATCTGAAAGTGCCTCGGCAATTATGCGTAGCGAACATTTTGAAGCGGAAATCGATCAGAAAAAATTAGAGGATGCGCGCCCGGAAATCGGTTTTGAAAAAGATTTTCTTCGTTGGATGCTTTCCGATGGTGCAGGCGCAGTGCATTTAAGCAATAAGCCCAATCCGCAAGGAATTAGTTTCAAAATTCATTGGATTGATCTGATTTCTTACGCCAACGAAATGCCGGTTTGTATGTATGCCGGTGCCGAGTTACAGCAAGGAAAATTTGTCGGTTGGAAAAATGTGGATAAACAAACCCGTGATGCCCATAGTTTTATGGCAGTGAAACAAGATGTGAAATTGCTAAATGAAAACATTGTGCGTTGTACGGTGGAAAAGGCATTGTTACGTTTAATCGACAAATACGCTTTAAAAGTCGATGAAATTGATTATTTCTTGCCGCATTATTCTTCAGGCTTTTTCCGCGATAAATTATTGGAAGGATTGAAAAACATCAATTTCGTTATCCCGCAGGAAAAATGGTTTACTAACCTTGAAAGCAAAGGAAATACGGGATCAGCTTCCATCTATATTATTTTGCAAGAGTTTCTCGAAAAATACCCGCTTGTGAACGGACAAAAGGTGCTCTGTTATATTCCTGAGAGCGGTCGTTTTTCTTCTTGTTTTATGCTGCTTGAGGTCGTCGATGGACGTTAACGATATCCCGCAAGACGACAGCAAAATCTTCAAAGGACAGCGTAAAGTCATCTACGCCACCCAAAACGGCAACTACCAAACTGCCACCACTAACGGTTGGGAAATGGAAGAATTCGCTACCGAACAGGCGGTAGAAGAACTCAACCGACTCACCACCGAAGCGTTAGCCGCCGTAAAACTCGGCGAAAAATCACCGCTCTTTTATTATATGTACCGCTACCGCTTCGACCTCCCCAGCCTCGCCCAAGCCACCGGCTTCTGGCAATGGCAGATCAAACGCCACTTTAAACCGAGTGTGTTTGCGAAGTTGTCGGATAAGGTGTTGGAGAGATATGCGGAAGTGTTTGGGATAAGTCTTGAGAAAATAAAAAATGGCAGATAATGACATTATTATTTACACCACCGATGATGGGCTTTCGCAATTTACTTTGCGCGAACTGGGGCAGCAACTTTGGTTGAATCAACTAGAGTTGGCAGAGCTTTATCAAACCTCAAAGCAAAATATTAGCAAGCATATTAAAGCGATTTTGGCAGAAAATGAATTGGATGAAGTTTCAGTTGTCAACTTTCAGTTGACAACTGCCACTGACGGCAAGCGATATAATACTCAAATTTATGCGTTACCGATGATTTTAGCCATCGGTTATCGCGTCCGCTCCGCTCGAGGCACGCAATTTCGACAATGGGCAACGCGAACATTAACAGAATATATTCAAAAAGGCTTTGTTTTAGATGAAGAACGCTTAAAAAATCCACCTATCGGAACAAATCAAGCAGAGGATTATTTCGATCTTTTATTAGAAAAAATTCGGGATATTCGAGCAAGCGAGCGCAGAATGTATTTACGCGTTCGTGAAATTTTTACTTTAGCAGCGGACTATCAACCTTCATTTAAAGAAACGACGCAATTTTTCCAAAAAATCCAGAACAAATTACATTTTGCTTGCACGAACAGCACCGCATCGGAAATCATATTTCAGAGAGCCAACGCAAGTTTGCCCAATATGGGGCTAACAAATTTTCGTGGTACAGATGTGGTAAAAAAAGATGTAACCGTGGCGAAAAATTATTTGAATGAAAAAGAAATCACCGCATTAAACCGAATCATATCAATGTGGTTGGATTTCGCCGAAGATCAGGCTTCCCGCAAAAAACAATTTTTCTTAAAAGATTGGACGCAAAAGCTAGATGAATTTCTCGCTTTCAATGATCGTCAAGTATTACAAAACGCCGGCTCAATCAGTAAACAACAAGCGGACGAAAAAGCCTATTTAGAATACGATAAATTTGCCAAAAATCGCCGGCAAGAAAAAGAGCGGTTAGGCGAAATTTACATTGAAAAATTATTTAAATTAAAAAAATAACTTAACGATGAACAACAACTTCCACCACCAACACACCGCCCACTGCGAAAGCGGCGTCATGTCCACCTTGCTAAAATCGCAAGGCGTGGATTTTAACGAAGCCATGGTTTTCGGCTTGGCATCGGCGTTGACCTTTGTTTATATTCCGTTAGTGAAAATTAACGGAATGCCGCTGATTTCTTATCGAATGCCGCCGCGTTCGATTATCAAAAAAGTCTCAAAACGGCTGAAAGTGCGGTTAAAAATACAGAAGTTTCGTTCGCCGGAAATCGGGCAACAAGCACTTAACAAGGCGTTGGCTGAAAATAAATTAGTGGGCTTGCAAACCTCGGTTTTCTGGTTACCTTATTTTCCGCCGGAAATGCGTTTTCATTTTAATGCGCATAATTTAATCGTGTATGGCAAAGAGCAAAACGATTATCTGATTAGCGATCCTGTGTTTGAAAGCGTGCAACGTTGTGCAACGGAAGATTTGCAACGGGCGCGTTTTGTAAGAGGTGTATTAGCACCAAAAGGATTGATGTATTATTTTGAAAATCAACCGAATTTAGCCCAAATAGATTTGCCTGCCTTAATTCATAAAGCCATTCGCAAGAATGCCAAGCACATGCTGGCGCCTCTATTTTTCGTCGGCGTTAAAGGCATCCGCACTGTCGCCAAACAAATTGAAAAGCTCACAAATCACCCTTCGGAAAAATACAAACGCCTATACCTCGGGCATATCGTGCGTATGCAGGAAGAAATCGGCACCGGCGGCGCAGGTTTCCGTTATTTGTATGCCTATTTCCTCGAACAAGCTGCTGATATTTGCCAACAACCGAAGTACAAACAGGCATCCGAACAGATGACGGAAATCGGCGATATGTGGCGTCAATTTGCAGGCTTATGTGTAAAACAATGCAAAAAGCCATCGGCGGAAGGCTATAACATGGTGGCGGACTATTTGCGGGAGATTGCGGATAGGGAACAGGCGCTTTGGCTAGAATTACGCACACTATGATTACGGTTCAAACCCTTTCACATCGCTACCCCAACGCCCAAAACCTCGCGTTGCGCGACATCAATTTCAGTATTGAAAACGCATCCACCATTGGTTTGCTTGGTCCTAACGGAGCGGGCAAAACGACACTTATGTCGCTGCTTGCCGGGTTGCAGTCCGTGCAGCAGGGACAGATTTATTTCAATGCGGTGCCATTTGGACAGTTGACCAAAAAACAGCGCCATCAAATTTCCTTAGTGCCGCAGGATTTTGCTTTTTATCCGTTGCTGACGGTGTGGGAAAATCTGAAATTTTTTGCCGCACTTTATGAGGTGAAAGACAAAAATTATCTGCAAGCCTTGCTGGAACAGGTGGATTTAACGGCGCATAAAAACAAACTCGCCAAACATTTATCCGGCGGTTTAAAGCGCCGCTTGAATTTTGCAATCGGTTTGATTAATCGCCCGAAAGTGATTTTTTTAGATGAAATTACGGTAGGCATCGACCCACAATCCCGCCAGTTTATTTTGGATAGCGTGGCAGCGTTGAAACAGCAAGGTGTCACCGTAATTTATACCTCCCATTATTTGCAGGAAATCGAACAATTATGCGATAAATTGGTGCTGCTGAACGAAGGCGAATTAATTTATCAGGGATCGGTGCAGGGCATTTTAAAAGAGGGGCAAAGTTTGGAACGTTTTTATTTGGATTTTTTAAATAAGGCGGGAAAAACGTGTTAATTGCTTCGATTACCAAAGAAATGCGTCTATTAAGTCGCGATCTGCACGGTGTCGCCGTATTATTTATCATGCCAATTTTGTTCATGCTGATTATGTCGGCCGCGTTGAGCAATGATAATGCCTTAAGCAATCGCTCGGAAATTGTGCTACTGAGTGAAAAAAATGCGCTTAACGATGCCTTTTTAGACGCGCTCAAAAATGAAAAACTTGCCGTTCGTCAAGCGCCACCGGAAGAGCTGGCGCAATACCAAGAAGCGCTACAAGCAGGGAAATTCGATTTGCTGATTTTCAATCCGAATAAAAAACAGACCGCACTTTCCGAAGAACAAAATCTGCAACTTTGGCTTAATCCGAGCGTGGATCGCAGTTGGTTGTTGGGTGTGAAAGGCGTGTTGCAAAAGCATTATTCGCAACTGCGTTTAAACGATTATTTGGCAGACAATCACATTACGTTAGAAAACAACAAACGCAAGCCAATCAAAGAGATTCAAAATAAAGTCAATAAAGAACTGGATAGCAAATTCGCCCAAATTAACGATTATCTGGCAAAAGATTTATGGCAGGAAATTTATGTGAATCGGCAAGGGAAAGCAGTTTCCAAGCCGAATTCCGTGCAACATAGCGTGCCCGCCTGGCTGATTTTCGGCATGTTCTTTATCATGATTCCCCTGTCCAATGTGATGGCGATGGAACGCCAAACCAACACGCTTACCCGTCTGCGCATGGCGCGCGCCTCTGCATGGAGCCAGATTGTTGCCAAATTGATTCCGTATTTCCTCATCAACCAACTGCAATTTGTCGGCATGGTGGCGCTCGGTTATTTTGTATTGCCTGCGCTAGATATGCCGGCGTTTGGGTTAACGGGCGATTGGTTGCCTTATTTTGTGCTATCCGGCGCCGTTAGCCTTGCCGCGTTGGGTTATGGTTTGCTGGTAAGCGTGCTGGCGCGTACCACCGAGCATGCCGTAGTATTGGGCGGTGGCGGCATTATTATTATGGCGGCAATCGGGGGAATTATGGTGCCCGTTTATGTCATGCCGGAGATCATGCAAACTGTAGCGCAATTTTCCCCGATGGGCTGGGCATTAAGCGGTTTTCAGAATTTATTGCTGAATCATTACGCGCTTAGCCAAATTCAGCAACCGATCTATTTGTTAAGCGGTTTCGGCATTGTTACGCTACTTTTAGCCACATTAATTTATCAACGACAATTGACAACACAAGCGAGATTCTAATGGCTTATCTTTTCACGCTGGAGTATCCGGCATTAGAACAGGAACTCAAAAAACTGATTATCCAAGAAACGGAAAAAGATGAATTTGACCCGACAGAAATCAGCGACGAAGAACCGTTATTTGGCGAACAAAGCCGCATTCAGTTGGATTCTTTAGATGCTTTGCAGGTTGTCGTGGCGTTGCAAGCCCATTTCGGCGTGCGTTTGCAGGGCGATCGCATGGTGCGTAAACACATGATGTGTATAAAAGACTTGGCAAAATTTATACGAGAAAGCCAGAAATGATAAAAAATATATGCTGGATTTGTGGAAATAAGGCTGATTCTGCAGAACATAAGTATAAAAAGACTGATATAACTAGATTATATGGAAGAAACTTCACTGGTAACGAACCTATTTATGTGTCTAATAATCAAGCAAAAAAACCGCAAGGACCAAATTCCTCAGATTTCAAATATGAAAAAAGCTTATGTCAACATTGTAACAATGAATTTACTCAACCATTTGATAGAGCGTACGAAATTTTCATTAAATGGATATTTGGAAACAAAGACTATATTACAAGTAAAAGAATAATTGATTTTTCTAAAATTTATGGTGAAAAGTTTGCCGAATCCCAACTAAACCTTTTTCGATATTTTGCAAAAGCCTTTGGTTGTGAGCTTAGTGGGTATTCAAATCCTCCTATGCCTGTTCCAAATGATATTGTGGAATTAATGTATAAGCAGATTTTCTTAACAAGATTTGCGGTAACATTTTCTGTTACGGAGGATATGACTAATAATGAGATATACGACGAATTTAAGATAATGGGAAAAGGTTCTTTATATTACCGTTATAATGATGAAACTAATGAATATTCCTATAAAGGTCATAACTATCTGTTATGGCTAAACGTTCATTTTTGGTACTCCTGGGAGCCTGAACCATTGTTAGGTTCGAAGTGGATAGGCGATAAACAAGCCGTATATGTTGGCACAATGGAAACAAATAATTCCTTTTGGGAAACTTTTGATAAAACAAAGCATTTATTTAAATAAACTTAGTAGTGTCTGATGAATATTTATCTCAACGCCGCCTCCGCCAAGTTTGCCGACAGTTTAGGGCAACGCACCTCCAATATGTTGGGGCAACCGCTCCGTTTTCCGTACTTCAATGCTTTTGAGGAGCCTTTGCTTTCCCTTGAACAGCTTTATGCGTATTTTGACTTGGAAATCAACCGCACTTTACAGCAGGCGGGCTGGGATAAAAGCGAGTTGAAGCATATTCCCATTCTGCTCGGTTCCACCGCTTATGTTATCAGCGATTGCGAAGCCCGTCTGGCGCACAATCTCCCATTGCCGAAAGAACATAGCCTGACAGTGATTGCCGAGGATTTACGTGCCCGTTATCAAACGGAGGTGTTCAGTTTCGCCACCTCTTGCACCTCCTCCGCACAAGCAATGGGGTATGCCTATAAAATGCTGAAAAGCGGCATGTATGAAAAAGCCTTGGTTATCGGCTTTGAGATGTTTAATCGTCTGACGTTCGAGCATTTTCAGGCGATGAATTTGTTATCACAGGAAGCGCAATATTCGCCGCTCACGAACCCAACGGGCATTGTGTTAGGCGAAGGCATCGGCTGTGTGGCGTTATCTACTCAACCGAATCCACAATTGCCTTGCGAAATAGTGGGCGTCACGACGCTAACCGATAACGAAAATCTCACCAACAGCAGTGAATCGGCATTGCGTAACCTGATTAATGCCTGCCTCAATAATGCCAATTTCACGCCGGCCGACATTGACGGCGTGAAAGTCCATGGCGTCGGCGGCAATAGCGATGAAATGGAACTACGGGTTTTACAAGAAATTTTCCCACATGCGCAATGGCTTTCCATAAAAACCCAAACGGGACACACCCTTGGCGCAAGTGGGGCGCTTGAAAGCGCCATTTTATTCAATCAATTGAAAAGCGAACCGCAAAAGTGCGGTCGTTTTTTAAATTATTTTTTAGGTTTCGGTGGAAGCAATATAGCTTGGCTGCTTGAGGTAAACAAATGAGCTACTTTATCCGACAAATCCATCAGTTCATCAGCAACGATATGGACGACAAAACCTTGCGCCAACAACTCAAAGCACATGGCGTTGATGCCCGTCGTTTAAGCCGCTTCACTCAACTTGCTCTTCTAGGCGCATTACCGCTCAAGCCTTATTTAACGGAGAAAAGCGGTATTTATCTCGGCTCACCGTTTAATTCACCCGGTAAATTCGACAAAATGTTCCGCCAACTCACGGCACAAAACCTGCCAAGCCCGTTAGATTTTATGGCGAATATCAATAATGCGGCGACCTTTCAACTGGCGCAAACCTTGCAAATTCATGGCAATTCGCTGTTTTTGGCGGTAAATCAGCAAACCATTTGGCAACCGTTACGGTTGGCGTTGCTGGATCTGGAACAGCAAGAAATGCCATCCGCGCTGGTCGGTTGGGTGTTGGAGAACGACAACGGACAACAAGAAGGGGCGTGCTTTTGGATAGTGTCGAAGGACGCAGAAGGTGCGCTCGAAAAGTTAAATAATCTGCCGAATATTGACAATACGCAACAGATGGATTTTTTATCTATTGTATTAAATCCGACGTTTGTTTAACACGAAACGCTTGGCTTGAACCAATTATTGAAAGTCCAAAACAGCACCGCATTGAAATGGCTTCAATGCGGTGCTGTTTTGGATGAACGAACGGTAAATCCGGTTGAATTACGCATGGCTCGAGGTCAGCAAACCTAATTTCCGTTTCCTGCCGCCGATTTTATTTTTATCCCTGCCAACGCTTAAAAATCAACGAGGTATTCACGCCACCGAAGGCAAAGTTGTTATTCATCACATAATCCGTGTCAATATGGCGTCCGTCGCCTTGGATGTAGTCCAGTTTACCGCAACGTTCGTCAATGTTATCCAGATTAATGGTCGGTGCAAACCAACCATCACGCATCATTTCGATAGAAAACCAGGATTCCAATGCACCGCATGCCCCGAGCGTATGGCCTAAATAACTTTTTTGCGAGCTTAACGGAATCTTGCCGAACACCGCTTCGGTGGCGAGGGTTTCCGCAATATCGCCTTGCTCCGTCGCCGTGCCATGTCCGTTCACATAACCAATTTTTTGCGGCGATAAATTCGCATCTTTTAACGCCAATTCCATGCAACGTTGCATGGTGTCCTTTTGCGGGCGAGTAACATGTGCGCCGTCACTGTTGGCACCATAGCCCACCACTTCCGCGATAATATTGGCATTGCGCGCGAGGGCATGTTCCAGTTCTTCCAACACGAAAATTCCGGCACCTTCGCCGATCACCAAACCATCACGATCTCTGTCGTAAGGACGCGGGGTTTGTTTTGGCTGATTGACATTACGACTTGCCGCATAAAGAGAATCAAACACATACACTTCCGACGGACAAAATTCCTCGGCACCACCGGCAAGCATCATCGGAATTAAGCCGTATTTAATCGATTCGTAAGCATAACCGATGCCTTGACTGCCGGAAGAACAGGCGCTGGAAGTAGGAATAATACGCCCTGTTAAACCAAAGAAAATACCAATATTGGCGGCGGCGGTGTGTGGCATCATGCGCACATAGGTGTTGGCGTTAAAACCGTCGGATTTACCGGTCATCAGTAGTTCGGCGGCATCTTTAATATCGTTGGTGGAACCGGTGGAAGAACCACAGGCAACGCCCATTCGACCATCTTTCAAATAAGCCGAAATTTCACCATTTTCATCCAATAAACCGGCATCGGCTAACGCGCGTTCAGCGGCTTCCACGGCAAATTGCGACACCCGCCCGAGGCTGCGTAATTGTTTACGATTCCAATGTGCCGGCGGCTGATAATCGAAAATTTCCGCGCCTAAACGGGCTTCCAGCTCGGGATAGCGCGTCGCCCAATCTGCTTTGGTCTGCACGGCGTTTTGCTTACGTCGAAAAGCCGCTTGGATGTCCCGCCATTCTTTACCGAAGGCAGTCACTGCACCGATGCCGGTGATCACAACTCGTTTCATGTTAATTCGTCTCTTTGCTTATTTAACACAAACCGCCGTTTACGGCGATTACTTGACGGGTAATATATGCGGCTTTTTCGTCCATCAGAAAATTCACAGCGTGTGCTACTTCTTCGGGATCGCCCATACGCCCGGCGGGAATCATTTTCAGAATTTCATCAATAGGTACATTTTCATCCAGAATATCCGTGTTAATTAAGCCGGGCGCCACACAATTAACGGTGATTTTACGCTTCGCCAATTCCACCGCCAGCGCTTTCGCCGCGCCGATAATACCCGCTTTGGAGGCACTGTAATTGACTTGACCGCGATTGCCGATTAAGCCCGATACGGAGGTAATACACACAATGCGTCCCGCTTTGCGACGACGAATCATCGGCATCATAATCGGGTGTAACACATTATAAAAACCATCCAGATTGGTCCGCAGTACCTTGTCCCAATCCTCATCCGTTAACGCCGGAAAGGCGTTATCGCGGGTTAGACCGGCATTTAGCACCACACCGTAATACGCGCCGTTGGCTTCCACATCGGCAATCAGTTTTTCCGCCGCCTCGACGCGATTACTTACATCAAACTGCAACACGCGGGCATTTTGCCCTAGTTCGCGTACCGCCTGAGCCACCGCTTCCGCTTCTACCGCGCGGTTGCGACAATGCACCACAATATCAAATCCCGCTTGTGCCAAACGTAAGGCAATGGCTTTGCCGATACCCCGGCTGGAACCTGTAATTAAAATGGTTTGCTTCATCTTCTTTCTCAAATTTTCTAAAAAGTGCCGTCAAATTTACGCTTGTTCTTCGCTATGCCGAGGACGAAATACATTTAATGCGCCGTCTAACAACACGTTATCACTTTCGGCTTCGACCAGTTCACAATCAAACACGCCGAATCCGGAAGCGTCTTCAATGGATAATTTCACGTGAATTCGTAATGCCGTGCCAACTAGAATAAACGGCTGATGTTGCGTTAAACGACGCGAACCAAGCCAATAACCCAAGCCAATCGGCTTGCCGGCCCGCACGCATTGATAACCCGCCCAGGCGGCAATGCCTTGCGCGAGAATTTCCGCGCCCATAAAGGTGGAAAGCCGCCCGTTACGGACCAATAAATTATCAGCGCGCAGATAAGTTTCGGCAATCAAATGTTCGCCATCAACTTCCGTGATCGCGTCTAACAACACCATTTCTCCACTATGCGGAATCAACGCGGCGACTTCGGTTATTGGACAAGTTAAATCAATCATCGGCTTCTCCTAAAATCAGTACCGTATTATTGCCGCCAAAAGCAAAAGAACTGCTAGCGCCAATGCGGTGCTCGTACGGCCAGTAATCGTTTCGACTCGTTAAATGAATTTGTGCGGTAACCTCATCGGCTTGATTGTCCCAGCGTTGAGCAGGTAATTTGCCTGACGGATTGGTTTGCGGAGCAATTACCCCCCATAAAATCGCTGCCTCAATCGCTCCAGCCGCCCCCAAGGTGTGTCCGGTATAAGGTTTGGTCGTACTACAAGGCGTTTTCGAACCGAAAATATGTTTTACTGCGATGGCTTCCATTTGGTCGTTATGGAAAGTGCCGGTACCGTGCAAATTAATCCAGCCGATTTGGTCGGCGGTCAGTTTGGCTGATTTCAATGCGGTGCTAAAAGCCGAGATCGCACCTTCGCCCGCCGGATGCGGCGACGACATATGATAGGCATCGCTGCTGGTGCCATACCCCAACAGCGCAACAGAAGATTCATCCAAGGCTTCTCTGCTCATCACGAAAACAGCGGCGCCTTCGCCTAAATTAATGCCGTTGCGATTGGCGGAGAACGGGTTGGTTGGTTGCGTCGATAACACGGACAGCGAATGAAAACCGACCAGCGTGAGTAAAGAAAGCGTATCTACACCGCCACAAATCACCGCGTCGCACAAATTTGCCTTCAATAACCGTGCGGCGCTGATTAAGGCTTTAGCACCCGAAGTGCAAGCAGTGGAAATGCCGTAGCAAATGCCCGATAAACCGTATTGATACGCGATGAAATCCGCAGCGGCGGAAAAGTATTGTTGTTGCTGATTAAACGGAACGCCAGACCAATCATTGTGCCGTGCGGCATATTGAAATACCGGCAAGTTTTCATCCACCCCGGTAGTGGAAGTGCCAATCACCACTGCCACCCGTTGTTTACCGAAGCGTCGAATCGCCCGTTCAATGCGGTCCTCAATTTGCACCAGACTATGCCATAACAATTGGTTATTGCGGCTTCGGTGCGCTCTCGGCAAATCGTCGGGGAACGAACGCAACGACAACGCCACTTCACCGACCATCGCGGATTTATCTTTTAAACCGCTTTCTCGGAAGAGTTTATCCGACGCATAAAGAGGTGATTCAACTTCATTTAGCAACGCCTTGATGTGATGCTCAAGACCTTCGCCTAAACTGCTAACAATGGCGGGTTTAGTTAAAAATAATTGCACGTAATCCTCTAATTCAATCTCTCGATATGCCACTCGCTGCCATCTGCTAAGACGATTTCCCATTGTTCGATAAGCGCACGAGTCGTCCACAGCCACTCGCCTCGGCGACGATAAATTTTATTTTGCGATGTCTGTTGAACCTCAATAAGATCGGCACGAAGCGGTGGCGAAAATTCATAGGCAAGCGCCAAAAAGAGCCATTGCGCCTGGCTATTCGGCATAACGAAACCGTCATTTTGCCAACCTTGCGGAGTAAGCAACAACCGAGCCAGCGGCGAACCTAAAGGCTCGGTTTGCACCCAACGCCATTGATTCGGCATAAATTGCACGGTCAACAAGCTGGTTTGATAAAGGGTTTGATTCTGCCGCCGCTCCACTTTGAACGTCTCGCTTGCTACTTGTTGTTGTGGCAATTGCGTGATCGTTGGAAAACTCGTACATGCGCTTAAACAAAGCGCTAGCGCCGACAGCAAAAATAATTTTTTCATCGTTTCTCCGAGAAAAAATGCAGTGAATTCTAGCGATTAGCCTTATCTAGATCAACGGATAAATTTTGCGCTGCACAACATACTTAGTAGCACGCCTAAAGTTACCGTTAAGCCGAATCCGGCCACTGCCGGCGTCGAACTCATACCCAGTAATGCAAAGGAAATCAGCGTGGTGGTCGCCGCTAAAAACAGTGTAAATTGTTTTTCGAAACGCGCCGCCCGTACCGTTTGCATATACACCGCATAGTCGATACCGATAGCGGAAACCAACAATAAGCCGAACATCGAAAACAAGCCGATCGGTAAACCAATCCAACCGCACAGCGCAACCGTCAGCACAATCGCGACACAAGGTACGAGCAATAAACGCAAAGTCGTTTTGCCGTTAAACCATTTATGCAACAACAATGCTGCCAATACAAAAGACAGTACTTTTAACCACGCCGCTTGATTACGCGTCATTTGGAAACCGTGGTTGAGTGACGCGCGTTTATCAAGCCAGAAAATATCTTGCTGATTTGCCAATTTTGCCATTTCCGCGCTGTCTGCCTCTTTTACTTTGACCAAGCCGGCAACCTGCGTTTCGTTCAACCGACCTAAATAATAAGGCCGCCAAGCCTGCCCCAATGTTGTGGATAATGCCGCTTGCAAGCTAAGCGGCGGTTGTTCTGCCAACATACGTAAACTCTCTACGACGGCATATTGCGGAATACCCAATTCGGTTAACGGCGCATAATCCGCCGGCCGAATCGTCGCCGAAATTTGGCGGGCAAGCGTTTGTTGCCGTTGCGGCGCGACAAACCATTGACTTAACGCTTGAATATTCACACCTCGCGCGGTCAAATCCGCCGCCAATGCGGTGCTCTTTTCCAACAACTCGTCATCATTTTCGGCACAAATTAAAAACGCTTGCGCGCCCCAATCAAAGCCTGTCAGTTGGCCAATTTGGCGCATTTCCTCCAACATCGTTTTCGGCATAGAAACCCACGAGCGAATATCATCCTGCCATTGTGAACGATAAATCCCGACTGCCGTAAAACAAAGCAATAAAACGGCAAACCCGCGATTACCTTGAAACGCCGCAAATTTTTCAAATATTGCGCGCACCTTGTTGTAACCTTTGCGATCTACCAACCGATTCGCGACTTGATAAGAGCCGATTAAAAACGGCAGAAGAAGTTGTGTAGTCCACACTGCGGCGATTAATGCTACTGCAGAAAATAGCGCCGTTTGTTTTAACACCGGTAAGTCGGTAAATGCCAGTAAACCATAACCGAGCAATGTCACCAATAAACTCATGGTAAAAGTAAAACGCAATTTTGCCATGGCGGGGCGCGCTTGCCAGTTCGCTCTAAATAACGAGCCGGCGAACCAATGCAACGGAAAGTCAATCAACACCCCAACCAAACTGGTACCAACTACAATTGTCAGAATATGAATATGCCGAAACACCAATAATGTAGCGGCGATGCCCGCTGCCATTCCAACGATAATCGGCAAAAACAACCACAAAATCCGCCAAGTACGAAAAACGCTCCACAAGAGCAATAGCGTCAAACTAATGCCCGACAGGCTCATTAATGTGCTTTCGCGCTCTGCTTTTTGTTTGGCGTCGGCGGCAAATAATGCATTGCCGGCCACAAGAAAGTGCGCTTTTCGCGCTTCCAATTGGCGACGATTTTGCTCTAACAACGTGGTTAATTTAGCCGCGGGATTAAGCCAAGTTTGCGCATTTAATTCGCCACGCAACAGAACCCAAGTGAGCCCGTCTTGTGTCACCGACAACATCCCGTTTGTCGCATTCCATTGAAGCCGCCCGATTTGTGCACGGTTTATTGCAAAGCGCCCGAAGCCCAACCAATCTTGTTTCAAAGGCAATAAATTGGTCTGTTCAAAAGGGTTGGCTAATTGCTGTGCATAGTGTTGAAAATACTCGGCGGGACGTCGCAACAATTGTTCTTGAATGTGTTCGGGCAAAGTCGCCCAAGCCAATTGCTGAATTTCTTGACGAAGCTGATTTAAATCAGGCTGAATCTGTGCATTTACTTGTGCAAAATCACCGCTTGTTTGCCAAACTTGCGCTGTTTCTTCTGCCAACGTAAAAGCTTGTTCAGGGTCAGTATGACCGACTAATGCGATCAGTTGGCGATTTAATTGCTGTTCTTGCCGTTTGTCTGCCTCAATGAGCACCGCATTGACGCCTTGCCGGGAAGGCAATAACGTGCGTAAGTCCGTTTGCAACCATTCGCCTTGGTGCAAAAAACCGGCTAACAGCGCAACGGTGAATACCAGAAAGAGGACGTAACCCCAAGTTTGATAAGCGGGGAAAAACGCGATCGTTTTTTTCATGGTGTTTTAGTCAGCCGATTCAAGAGCGGATTGTGCAAACGCCGACAGCGGCTGATTTAGTCGAATCTGCTGAAAATCAATTTGTGTGCGGTCGCCTTGCACTTCATTGAGCTGTAGGCGTTTGGCGGTTTGGTCGCCTTCAATTTCGATAGAGGTGAAAATTTGCTTCATCAATAAACTGTTCGGTGTAAGCATCAATTTCCAATTTTGTGCATTGCCCGATAATTTCATGTCAAATTGAGATTTCAACCCATCGATATTGCCGGACAACAACCCCAAGAATAAACCAATTTGCTCGCTTTGCCCCGGTTTTTGATTGCCCGTCCATTGCTTGCCATTCCATTGCGTGATGCCGTCCGGTTTAACACGCAGTTGGTTGGCAAAGGGTTTTTCTAATTGCCAGAGCAGGCCTTTTTTCGCCACTAAGGTAAATTGTCCTTGCAGAGTAATCGGAGCGGCAAGAGATTTTAAGAAACGCTGTTGTACGAACCGACCTTGCACGTTTTGCGGTTGTTGCAGTTGTTGTACCAACTCGGCTTCGGAGAACGCCCAAGTAAAAGCGCTGAACAAAAAACCGCCAATCATCAATAAAATACGCATTGTTTTTCCTTAATCTTCTTTGCTAAAACTCGCATGGTTTTCGATCGCTTGCCGCCAACAAGGTGGTGTTTGCCATTGTGTTTCGCGCGTAGCAATGCTGACTGCAACCTGCGTCGTACTGGCCGAGGTGAGTTTTTGACCGCTTTCAGCATCAAAAATCAGATAATCAATGCGCAAACAGCTTTCATATTCAACCACCGCAAGATCAATACGAATACGTTGACGAAACAAGGCGGGTTGTACGTATTTGATATTAAGCTGTACGATCGGCCAGCCGAAACCTTGTTTTTTCATCACGTCGTAGGTGTAACCAATTTCTTCAAGAAATGCGCAACGCGCCATTTCAAGGTATTTGACATAATGGCCGTGCCACATAATGTCCATGGAGTCTACGTCAAAAAATTGAATTTTATGAACGGAACTATGACGACAATAAGCATGTTTTTTCATTCTTGATCATTCCAGAAGTTATAAAAATTAAACCAAAGTAGCGGATTTTCTGTACATTCTTGCGCAAGAATATCGGCATATTGTTGCATCACGGTTCGAATCGCTTGCTCGCGCTGGGCACCGCGTCCTTCAATACAAGGCACAAAACGGCGCAATTTCATTCGGTAACGGCCGTGTTCTTTTAAACAAAATAGCGTATTGATCGGTGCTTTGAGAATACTTGCCAGCAACCAGGCGCCTTGTGGAAATTCCGTCACATCGCCTAAAAAATTCACCAATGCGGTTTTATCACCGCGTAAAGGAACACGATCGACGGCAATGGCAATCCATTCGCCTTGTTCCAAACGTTGTGAGAGAGTGAGCATTTTTTGCGCGTCCAAGTCTTCCACTTGCATTAATGACAACGTATTCGCCCCCGCCGCCGCCAGCGCTTGATTAAACGCTTCGGCATTACGACTATGCACCAACACATTCAATTTAAAAGCCTGATGCGGCCCGTTATCGAGCAAGGCACGGCAAATTTCGATATTGCCAAAATGCGAACAAACTAAAATTTGTCCACGACCGTCGCGATCCATATCGGCAAATAAATTATCTTTATCGTCAATGGTGAGATCATCGTAATGAATTTTATGTTGCCACACGGCAAAGTTATCGCAAACCATTTCGCCGAATCGTAAAAATTGACGAAAGACGGAAGCGTGCGGAAGATTTAGTGTCGGATAATAGCGTCGTAAACGGGTTTGATAGGCGCGAATATTGCGCCGCGCTTTTGCGCTCGTGAGGTAAAAATAACTCACCACGATGACGCTTATCGGTTTAATTAACCAAAGCGGGCTGTATTTCACAATGAGCCGTGTGAGCTCTAAAAAAAAGGCGTTGCCGCGTTCCGCTTGCTTTGCCCAATGGGTCGATTTCATTACATTTTTCCCATGAGAAAACGTTTTAACATCGCGAAAAATAAACGCGCGTGCATTTTGCTAATCAACCAATTATCCGCCAAGCTGCGAAAGTGCGACACGCCGTCTTGCGCATAACGGATTCGGGTGTCGAGCCAAATAAATTCAATGCGGTGCCAGTGGGCTTTCACGAGAATTTCGATATCGAAATCCATTCGATCGCCCAAAAATTCCCGTCGAATTAACGGGGCGATTGCAGCTAGCGGATAAATCCGAAAACCACACATACCGTCTTTAATATCAAATGAATGGGTGTGCACGGCGTTCCAAAAGTCGGTGATTTTACGCCCGTATAAACGCGCTTTCGGGGCATCGTCACCATAAATCGGACGACCACAAATTAACGCGGCCGGATTTTCTTGAGATTTCGCCAGCATTGCGGGACAGTCGGCCAGGTTATGCTGCCCGTCTGCGTCCACTTGTAAAGCATGCGTAAACCCTTGTTCTGCCGCCAATAACAACCCCGCTTTCATCGCCCCGCCCTTCCCTTGATTTGGTGTACGGTAATAAATTTTTACACCTTCTTGCGCAAAAGTCTGAAGCACTTGGCGATGTAATTCGGTTGAACCGTCATCAATCACTAACACGGGCAATCCAATGCGGTGCAGTTCGGCGAGCACGGCGCCGAGGGTTGCAGAATGATTGTAATGAGGAATAACGGCAACCGGGTTAAACATAAAATAACTCATCTTTTTGATTCAAAAATATTTGCTCGAAATCCGCGCGGCTGATTTTTGATTGACTATTACGCGGCAAGGCGCGGGTAAAGCGCCAATAACGCGGTAAAGCGGAATGTTCTTGGCTTTCGCTTAAATCGTGGCGTAGTCGTTGCACTATCGCTTGACGGCCTATGCGACGATATGCGCTTATACCTTCCTCGCTCAAGGCCACCCATGCAGCCGGTCGGGGATACTTAGGGTGTTGCGCGACATAAGCATCGAGCACCCAAGGATGTTTCAATATATCTTGTTCAATTTTTACCAGCGAAATGCGCTTGTCGCCGAATTTCACAATTCGGTCGATTCGTCCCAATAAATGAAATTGCGCTCCTGAAATTTCTACCGCATCGGCAGTTTGTTCCCGCTGCTCCAGCCAAGGCGATTCCACCCATAATGCACCTTGCTCATTTACGCCTAAATGCGTCACCGGCGTCGGTGTCCATAAACCGGGCTGCTCGCGAAAAGCAATCACGCCGGTTTCCGTACTGCCGTAACCTTCAATGATTTTTGTATTTAATTGCGCACGCATCGCTTTTGCCGTGGTCTCGGGTAACATGCCGCCGGAAGACAAAATAGCGACAATTTGACATCGATGTAACGCGGGATCGGATAAATTCAAGTGAGTCAACAAGGCCGGACTGCTAATCCAAATACTACGCGGAACAGATAAACTTTCCGCAATAAGGTACTCGGGGTAAGGCAGTTGTTTACGGGCAATTGACCAACCCATCGTCAACGGCAACATCACTCGATAAGATAAGCCGTAATGGTGTTGCGTCGATACGCTGGAAACGACATGGATATTATTATCGGACGGAATAGCTAACGAACGACTAATAGCATCGGATTCTTGCCACATTTTTTCCGCCGTTTTTTTCATGATTTTCGGCTGCCCGCTGCTACCAGACGTTTTCAACCAAATTTCAGTTTGACTGGTTTTGTCGATGCGTAACTCAGAATTCGCTACAGTTTGTGTGATGCCGTAGGTTTCAAAAAGAGCATCATCAAATAAAAAATCGGCATTTTCTTCAATCCATCGGCGATTTTCTTCCAGTAAATTCGGCGGCAATAAAATTTTGACATCAGCCTCAAAACAAGCAAGCATTGCACAGGCAAAATACGCCGCATCATCAAACCAAAAGGCAACCGTTTGGATATGTTTTTGGCGCAATTGTTGACTGATTTGTCGACAACGATGCGCGAAGTCTTGCCACGTCCACTGCGGATTGCGTGCGATTAATGACGTCGCTTGAAATGGAAGATTCATAGCTTATTTCCGTTGTTGTACTTGTCGGCGAACCAGCCATTCAACCGACATAACTGATGCCATCAATAGATAAGACCAAACACCGGTGTACCAGGCCCAATCATCATAACGACCGAATAAAATTAAACCGGTGGAAACGATAATATTAAAAATAAAAACGCCGCACCAAACTTCGGTCACTCGACGCGTGTAAAAGACGGCGCGATTTGACAATTGTGGTTCTTGTAAACGAGCGAGTCGTTCGACGAAGGATTGTTTGGTAAACAAGCTGCCGCCGAAAAGACTCAGCATTAAGGCGTTCATCAACACCGGATACCAATACATCGCATCTGTTTGTTTATACCAACCGACTAACGTGAGCATTATCGCCATTAGGCAAGAAAAATAGCGTTTTGAGGCTTGTTGATGGAAGGCTTTTAGCGCCCATAATATCGCCAGCAAATAAGGCAGTTGCACTAACTGTTGTTGTTCACCGAGCAGATAACCGAGCGGATATGCAATGGTGGCCAGCATCAGCACCGCATTGAGCAGAATCGTCACCTAGCGCTCCATCAGTGCAAAACCGCTACAACAAACTTCACGCTCGGTGAGCAATTGAAACTTTATCCGTTGTTTAACCGCATCCCATTGTAATTGAATTTGGAATCGATCCGCCGGCCGTAAGAATTTTTGGAATTTTAGTTGTTCAAAACGTGCAATCGTCGGAGCAAAACCCAAAAATTCGCTAATCTGATCGGTAATCCATTGTAATTCCACCACCCCCGGCACTAACGGGAAATCCGCAAAATGGTCGGTTAAAAATACTAAATCCAACGGCACTTTACCTTCAATGCGGTGGCCATTTTCGGTTTGCTCGGCATTTAACCAAATGGCATCAGTTTGAGTGGTCACGCAAATACGCTCAAATTCCGCTTTGTTGATTTTCGACTGGCTGTTGCGCGGTAATTTATCGGTAAAACGCCAAAAACGCGGCACGGCGGCCTTTTCTTGGGTTTGTTCTAATGCCTGTTTGAGTTGATGAATTAACGCGCGACGTCCTTTTTCACGAAATTGCTCAATACCTTGCGCGGTTAAACCGACCCAAGCCACCAAGCGCGATTTTTGCGGGTGCTGCGCGATGTAACAATCCTCTACCCAAAGGTGTTGCATTAAAGCTTGTTCGACGCCAACTAAAGCAATGCGTTTGTCGGCAATTTTTACAATGCGATCCGCGCGCCCCAAAAGGCGGAAACCCTTCGCTTCAAACTCCACCACGTCGGCGGTTTGTTCGCGTCGAGCCAACCAATCGGCTTCAATCCAAAGCGCACCTTGCGCATCACTACCTAATCGGCTATTCGGCAAAATTCGCCATAAGCCGCTATCTTGACGTATTGCAATCGGACCCGTTTCCGTACTGCCGTAAATTTCCACCAACGGATGCTGAACTCGGCTGCGAATTTCGTCAGAAAGCGTCGCAGGCAAAGCGCCGCCGGAAGAAATAATGCCTTCAATACGACTTGAAATCGGCATCTTTTGCCAATCAATGCTGGACAACATCGCCGGACTGCTGACTATTATCGCGCGACGAACCTGTTCCGCTTCGCGCATAATACATTCCGGATAAAATTGTTGAATGCGGCCGATTTGCCAACCTTTCACCAACGACATCATAATATGCACGGTTAGCCCGTATACATGTTGTATGCTAACGGTACTGATAGTGTGAATATCATTGCTGTCGTTAAAAGGCAACGCTTCTGCCAAGGCACAAGCACCCAGCCATAATTGACGGGCGGTTTTGACGATGGTTTTGGCTTCGCCGGTGCTGCCCGAGGTTTTCAACCAGATTTCAGTTTGATTATGCACATCAAAGAGCGGTTGATTTTGCCAATCTTTTTGCCATTCAATCTGCAAACCGAATTCGCTAAATAATACGCTATTCGGCTGATGAAAATCGGTACGATCGGTAATCCATAGATCCGCATTCTCATTCGCCCAGGCTAAACTCTCCGGCGTGTCATTTGCCGGAAATAACGTGCGAACACCGACGAACCACGCACCTAATAAGACGCAGGCGAGCTGTGCGCCGTCTTCCATCCACAAGGAAATCGACCGAATTTTACGTTGTGTCAATTCGGCAGCGATTTGTTTGGCCCGATATTCAAAATCGCGAAACGCCCAAGCGGGCGATTGGGCAATAAAATGATGTTCTAAGTAAGGTAACATTATACGGTCGGGCGGTTTTGGCTAATTTTCAATACCGCTTGCACTACATCATCCACGGTACGTACATTACGAAAATCTTCTGCTTTCAGTTTATGTCCGGTTTTGCGTTTAATGTGATCAATTAAATCAATTGCATCGATACTGTCGATTTCCAGCTCTTCATAAAGATTGGTTTCCGGCTTAATGCGCTCCGATTCAATTTCAAATAACGTATGCAAGGCATCGGCTAATAAATCGCGAATTTCTTGTTCAGTCATCTTACGCCTCACCTTTTTGAGAACGAATGAAATCCGCTAAAGTGTTCACACTTTCAAAATAATGGCGGACTTGTTGCTGTTCGCCGTCTAATTGCAAACCGAAGGTTTTTTGCACAGCAAGACCTAACTCCAACGCATCCACCGAATCTAAACCCAAGCCATCGGCAGCAAATAGCGGCATGTCATTTTCGATATCCGCCGGGCTAATATCTTCCAATGCCAAGCTCTCAATAATGAGTTGTTTTAATTGTTGTTCAAGTTGCATGGTTAGTTATCCTTTTGTAAGGTCTGAGAATTAAAATAATCTTCTAAATATTTTGTTAGACGGCGGGAAGCCATCGGAATGGATTGTTTTTGCAGCCATTCTTGCGGATTGATATCTTCTCCGACAATCAATTCATAATGAATTTTTTGATCGGGAATTTTATACCAAGGATCGCCTTTTTTCAGGCTTAATGGATGCATTTTTATCACTACCGGCGTAATCACTTGTGCGCTGCGCAAACCAATAGAAATCGCCCCCCGATTTAATTTCACGACACTATCCCAACCGGTTCGAGTGCCTTCAGGAAAAAGCAATAAGGCTTGGCGTTGCAGCACCGCATCGGTTTGTTCCAACAGTTCTAAAGATTCGCTATTGGGTAAAAAACCGCAAGCTAAAATTTGATTACGCATCGTCGGATTTTTTAATAAATCCTTTTTCACGATACAGTTAAGACTCGGCGTTCGGCTTAAAATCAGCACCACATCAATTAATGAAGGATGATTGGCCACCACTAATTGGCCCGCTCTACCGAGTCGTTCAAAGCCCTGATACGACACCTGCAACACACCGGTCCAAGAAAGATAGCGCACAAAGAAAAACCAAATTTTACCGACCCAACGACGCACTTTTAGCTGTGTGGCATAGCTTGCGTTTTTAGTTTTTTGAGCATAAGGAAGTAAAACGAGCTGTAATAACACACCAACAATCGCCCACAAGAAAAATGCCAATGCGGTTGCCAGGAAACGACCAATTCGGTTTAGTTTCGGTGCCATTGCCAAGTACTTCCATTTGCATTTTTCACATTAAAATCAACCGCTTGCAAATACTGTTGTCTCACCCACTCCAAAGCGCTGTCCGGAGTGTATTTGCCTTGTCCGTTTTCGTTTAAGGTCAAAGTAAATTGCTCGCCTTTTTCAACCACAAGAGCAAGAGCATAGCCCCAAGGAGAACGATGCACCGGAACAGCGTTATACATTGAGGATAACGGTGTTTCGGCGATAATAACCAACACCTGCTCAACGCCTTCATTAAGCTGTAAATACGCTTCCAATAAGGCAATTTCTAAATTACCGCCATTCGCCATTAACGACGTGGTTTCCGATTTCACTTGGCGTAATTCCGACCATTGGCCAACCAATGCATTATGCACAGAAAGACTAAAAGAGGTGGGAGAAACGTCACCTTCCCTCAAAAGCGAATGCCAAAGGGCAAAATTGCGCTCCATTTCACTGTTTGCCGATGCATAAACCACCGGAATATCCGGATTTTCGGTCACTAAATTCCACGCTGCTTCAAAAAACAAACGCGCCGAATGACTCAAACGGCGACGTTTTAATGCCGGTAAAAAAGCTAATTTCGGTGTGAAATCTTCGAAGTTTTCCCGATTGGCCAGCCAATGAGCGTTACCTTTAAGCCAATCCGCTTCGCTTAATGATTTATCGCAAACAATTTTCCATTGTTTAATGGAAAAGGAAAACTGGCAAATCGGCATAATTAGTAGTTTTTAAATAATTGATTAACCATTAAGTCGGTTTGCCCCTGCAAACCGGTTTGTTTTGCACGCTCTTTTTCATCTCCTCGGCGTTTATAGCCAACAACGCCCACTTCCGATTTAGTTTTCGCGTTAATTACGCTGAATTTGGCTCTTGCAATGAGTTGGCGATTTCCTTTTGCATTGGCGATGAGGATATATTCACAATCTTTACCGTCATTTTTCATTGCTTCCGCGCTGATTCTTTTATTTGCCAAACTGGTTTTTAACGCTTCCACAAAATTGTCCGGAGCCGAACGGGTACTTGCTTTAATACAAAGATGGCGAATGTTTAATGCACGCTCAACGCTTTTTAAATTGTCCTCATCCACACCGGACGAACAGCCGGCCAGAACGCTTAACACCAAACTGGATAAAAGTAATTTTTTCACTCTGTTTTCCTTAAGTTACTTAGCAATTAAAATAGCTCGGATTCTACACTAATTTAAATTTACAGGGAACCGCTAAATACCGCTCTTCGCTTTGCATAAATCTGATATACTCGCAAAGACTTTTTTGATTATTCCCGGAGGAAAAAATGAAACTTATCAGTAAACTCGGCATTATTTTGGCCGCCACTTCAATCGTAGCTTGCGCGCCAAGAGACACCGTACACTATTATTCCATTTCCGATGCGCTTAATTCTTCCGAAGCGAAAACGGCGCTTAATCCAAAAGTACAACTTTATTTCGGTAAAGCCGCGCCGGGGAAAGTCGTCGTACCGAATGCGGTGACTAACAAAAAAACCAATGCAGCGAATAAAACCGATGAAGCCTCTTGCCAATGGGCGTTTATCTCCGCGGTTAAACAATTACAAGAACGGGCAGAAAAAGAAGGCGCGACGAAAGTCGGCAATATTGTGAGTTTCTATAAAAAACGCGCTTATCAAAGTACTTCGCAGTACGAATGCCATGCAGGCAATTTAATGAGCGGTGTGGCGTTAAAAGGTCAAATCGTAAAATAACCCAAAGCCGGCTGAAAAGCCGGTTTTGTTTATCTTAAAACAGCACCGCATTGGAACCGGCTCCAATGCGGTGCTATTTGGTAAGGTCAATTTTCAGTCTCGCATAAATGCCGTTTCGGCATCTTTTAAATCATTGATTCTAACGCCCAAAGTTCTCGCACGCTTTCGCGTCGGCGAATCAAGTACGCTTGCTCGCCGTCCACCAGCACTTCGGCGGTACGCGGGCGGGAATTGTAGTTTGATGACATACTGGCGCCGTACGCGCCGGCTGAGCGTTGTGCGATAAAATCGCCTTCGGCGATCGCCAATTCGCGCTGTTTCCCGAGGAAATCCGAGGTTTCGCACACCGGCCCCACCACGTCGTAAACCGCTTTCTCACGCACTAAAGTCCGATCGACTTCAATGATATTCATGTAAGCTTCATACAACGCGGGACGAATCATATCGTTCATGCCGGTATCGGTGATGGCAAAATTGCGGTTTTCGTTGCTTTTTAAATATTGCACTTTCGCCACCAAAATTCCGGCGTTAGCGGAAATCGCACGTCCCGGTTCAAGAATGATTTCAAGTTCTTGATAATTTTTGAGTTTTTCCAATAACGCCTTGGCATAATCGCTCGGATGCGGTGCTATTTCGGCATGGTAAGTCACGCCCAAGCCGCCGCCTAAATCCAAGTGTTGCAGTTTGATGCCGTCTTGTTTTAATTGTTCCATCAACAAAACAAGGCGATCCGTAGCATCTAAGAACGGTTGCAACTCAGTGAGTTGCGAGCCGATGTGGCAATCCATCCCGGTAATTTTCACATTCGGCAAAGTCGCGGCGAATTGATACGTGGCGCGCGCTTCGTCCGCACTTATGCCGAATTTATTTTCCTTCAAACCGGTAGAAATATAAGGATGCGTATGCGCGTCCACATCCGGATTGACACGCAGGGAAATCGGCGCAATTTTGCCCATTTCGCCGGCTATCAGATTGATGTGTTTGAGTTCAGACAAGGATTCTACGTTAAAACAACGAATACCCACCTCCAATCCGCGCATAATTTCTTCGCGCGATTTCGCCACGCCGGAAAATACCACTTTCGACGGATCGCCACCGGCTGCCAATACGCGTTCCAATTCGCCTTGCGACACAATATCAAAGCCCGAGCCGAGCTTAGCCATTACGCTCAATACGCCAATATTCGAGCAGGATTTCACCGCAAAGCAAATCAAATGCGGATGCTCGCCCAATGCGCTGTCGAACGCGCGCCAGTGGCGTTCCAACGTGGCACGGGAATAAACGTAAAGCGGTGTGCCGAATTGTTCGGCGAGTTGTTGAACCGGAAGATTCTCGGCGTAAAGTCGGTCGTTTTTATATTGGAAGAAATCCATCTTGTGTTCCTTGTCGCAACCATGTTGACTTGCTTTCAGGACGAATACCTTCGCCCCGACAATTTATTTTACTTGCTGTTGTGCCGGCTCTTTTTCCGGAAAATACAACGGCCCTTTTACGCCGCAGCCGGAAACCAGCGCGCAAACCACGCTTAATAAGAAAACAGATAGTAACTTTTTCATTTTTTCTCACTTGCTCATTGGTAAATCCGCCTTTCACAAGGGTGCGAAAGGCTTTATAATCTGCCGCATTCTATCAGATTTAAGCGGGAAAATTTTATGAATATCGCAGAATTTCACCAAAATATCGAACAAGTTTGGCAAAAAATCGAAGAAGATTTGGAGGAACAAGGCATCGACGCAGATTGCGAAACCCAAGGTTCCGTGTTCACCATTACATTTGACAACCGCACACAAATCGTGCTCAACAAACAAGAGCCACTGCTTGAACTCTGGCTTGCCGGCAAACTCGGCGGTTTTCATTTTGCCTTTAAAAATGGCGATTGGCTCACCAATGACGGTAAATGCTTTTGGAACGTTCTGACGGAAACTTGTGCCGCCCACGGTGAGACCGTGCATTTTTAATATGACCGATTGTTCTTCGTCATCAACGCACTGCCCAAATAGCACCGCATTGGAGGTGCTCCATTCGGCCTTCGGTTATCAATCTTTCCGCAAAGGGCAAGAGGAAGCGATTAACGCCGCGCTAAACGGGCAAGATGCGCTAGTGGTGATGGCGACAGGTAACGGTAAATCGCTCTGTTATCAAATTCCCGCCCTTTGTTTCGACGGACTGACGTTAGTCATTTCACCGCTGATTTCATTGATGAAAGATCAGGTGGATCAGTTGCAAGCCAACGGTATCGAGGCCGATTTTCTCAATTCCAGCCAAACCCTGCAACAGCAGCAACAGGTGCAAAATAAGCTAATTTCCGGCCAACTAAAATTGCTTTACGTGTCGCCGGAAAAAGTGATGACGAACGGCTTTTTTCAGCTGATTTCTTACACTAAAGTGAGTTTTATCGCCATTGACGAAGCGCATTGCATTTCTCAATGGGGACACGATTTTCGCCCGGAATATACCCAACTCGGCGGGCTAAAATCGAGCTTTCCCGACGCGCCGATCATGGCACTCACAGCAACCGCCGATTACGCCACGCGACAAGATATTCTCACTCACTTAAAGCTGCAAAATCCGCTCCAATACATCGGCAGTTTTGATCGCCCTAACATTCGTTACACGTTGGAAGAAAAATTCAAGCCAATGGAACAATTAACGCGTTTCGTGCTGGCGCAAAAAGGCAAAAGCGGCATCATATATTGCAACAGCCGTAGCAAAGTAGAACGCATTGCGGAAAGCTTGCGTAGCAAAGGCGTGCCCGCCGCAGCTTATCACGCGGGCATGGAAACGGCGCAACGCGAACGCGTACAGCAGGATTTTCAGCGTGATAATGTACAAGTGGTGGTGGCGACCATTGCGTTCGGCATGGGCATTAATAAATCCAATGTGCGTTTTGTGGCACATTTCGATTTGCCGCGCAGCATTGAATCCTACTATCAGGAAACCGGCCGCGCGGGGCGTGACGATTTGCCTGCTGAAGCGGTGCTGTTTTATGAGCCGGCGGATTATGCCTGGTTACAAAAAATGCTGTTGGAAAAACCGGAAACACCACAACGTCAAATTGAGCAGCACAAACTGGAAGCCATCGGTGAATTCGCTGAAAGTCAAACTTGTCGCCGTTTGGTGTTGTTAAATTATTTCGGTGAACATCGTCAAACCCCT
>ERZ773100.311-NODE-311-length-27123-cov-4.990468_pt1 | contig 27123 bp, 33 predicted proteins | sample MGYA00511119_ERZ773100 | MGnify/ENA primary metagenome ERZ773100 (study PRJEB29015, sample SAMEA2738000) | human oral metagenome | biome: human oral; feature: human-associated habitat; material: dental | place: China | collected 2111 ...
CAAACCTTATTGGACAAATCGGTTTTATTCAAAGAAGTACCATTACATAACCTTCCGTAACGGATACGCCACCAACGCCCCTCAGTTCACTATTGAGTTAAAAAGCATAACCCCAAGTACTGGAAAACCCGAATGGGGCGCAGAAGCCAATAAAACCTACTTTGTACTAAGTTTAGGAAAGATTATTAACACTAAAAATATCAACAAATGATAACAATCCAAGAACTCATTCCACTTATCCAAGAGTGGGCAAAAGAAAGAGAAATCTATAAGCAACTAACGCCCTTTGATGAACTCCTCAAAACCCACGAGGAAGTAGGCGAACTTATCAAAGCCTGTTATGATGATGACCGCCCCGCTATTCAGGACGCCATAGGCGATGTAATGGTAACACTGATTAACTATTGTAATTTAATAGGTGAAGATTTTGTTAATCTTTATAAAACATCATTGAACCTAACAAAACACGTCACAACTAAAACTATATCAGCAGTTAATGTTAATTCTTACGTTGCAAAAATGATAACTGATGAGATTGTAAGTTTTTACAAAAATGAAATAACCTACACTTTTTATAACATATTGGACGTGCTTAATGAAATGCGCCTCGTAACTGAATTAGAAGGCACAACCTTAGAAGCCTGCCTTAACCTCGCTTACAACGAAATCAAAGACAGAAAAGGAAAAATTATTAACGGAAAATTTGTAAAAGATGAATAAAATAATATTACACAAAAAAGACTTTGTTATAATAACAAAGGACGATACATTTTATAAGTTTCCAAGTGGTCAAATTGTTATATATGGAGATAAAGAGGAGGCTTTAAAAGATTGCCTAAATGGAGAAAGAGTAGTAAGTTGTACCGCTCTATTTAAAAGAAAACAAACAGAGTTAATAGAAAATATAGAAAAATATGAATAAAGAAAATTACCCCACTTGGCTCGTCTCATTGGATATAGCCCAAGAACTCAAAGCAATAGGTTTTGATGAACCTACATTATTTCATTATTACGAAAACGACTTTGATGTTACAATAGAAACAAATAGTTACTATGATGAAGGAGAAGCTCAAGGATATTTGCATTTTTATATATCTGCATTTAAAGAAGAAAACTTTAATAGAGATAAGAAATGCGTTTCTCTCCCCGTTTGGGAACAAGCCCTCGCTTGGTTCAGAGCACGTGGCTACAAGATAACCTTCAAAGATATTAACATCGGTACGCAATGTGCATTCTACCACTTGGATATTAAGGAGGGGCACACGTTTAGCCACTTTGCGAAAAAGTATGAGAAAGCACGTGAAGGACTGGTGATGAAGCTAATTGAAGTACATAAGGAATTTGGTAATAACATTAAACGATTTGATTAATGAAAAACAGGAAAAACAAAGTATTAGCGTGCATAATAGTACCAATAGTGATATTCGTATTATTGTATCTGATGTTCGCTTTTATTTCAGCAGAATTTGATTTCAGAGAATGGGGGAGTACTCCAAGAGGTGGATTAATTTTAATTTGGCTACCATTAATTACGTTAGTAATAGGTGTAATAATAGATACTGATTAAAAAAAACGAGAGGCAAAGACATTTTTTCATTCTTTGCCTCTTTTTTTTTGCTAAAAATATTATATGTAAAACATTGATTATATAATAGTTATGTTATTTTGTTACAGATATAACAAAATAAAATGAAAAAAAATATACAAAATATTTGCGCAAATAAAATTATTGTCTTATCTTTGTACCGTAAAATTAAAGCAAGAACAATTATTAACAATTTAAAAATTCAAAGAAAATGAAAGTTACAATTAAAGACATCTACAACCAAGTATCTTACATCAACCCAAGTGTATCAACTATCAGCTCAATAGGTGATTTCGTAGAAGAAAGTAGCCGTCAAGCAGCAGCTTACAGCAGAAGAAAGTTAATTGATTATGTATCTAATGATTCTTTGGCATTCAAAATCTTAACAAGCAATCTTAAAGATTTTTTCACTGAAAAACAAATGTGGGTAATAGCTTACGAATTACAGAAGAATGCTGAATACGTTGCTAAGTTACAAGCAGAATTAGAAGTAAGAGAAAGAAGAGCAGAAGCCAAAGCAGAAGCAAGTAAAGCAAAATTGAACGCTAACAAAGAAGCAAGCCAAGAAGTATTAGATTTTGTGAAATCAAGCAAAAAACTTTTGAAAGATTATTACGCTTTTGTAAAGAAAAACAAAAAGTATTCTAAAGAGTACTACTCTAAGAAGTTCACATTAGAGAGCGCAACTGAATTTGTAAACTTATAAACTTGTAAAATTAATATTAACATTTAAAACTCAAAGAAAAATGAAAGATTTATTCAACAAATTAGCAGAAAGAAAAGGTGATTATTCAGTAAGTGAATTAAGACCTATTGTAGATGATTTAGCATCTCAAATTGTAGCATTAGAACCTTACACTATAGAGGTTGATAAACAATGGTCAGGTTATGGCACTTGGAAATCCAAAGGCTGGGTTAATAAAGCGTACTTCGGTGAAGAATTAGCTAATATCATTGTTAAAGCTCTTAATGGTAAGATAACTCACGATGAAGATTATGAGTTCGAATTAAAAGACTTTGAAGAAGCAATAAACGAACGCATCTACGAATACTTATACTAAGTAATTGCAAAATAAAAGCCCCTAATGTAGTGTTAGGGGCTTACTTGTAAAATTAAAACAATTCTAACGATTTAAAAACCCTTAGAAATGAGGGTGCAAAAATACAAAATAATATGGACAAAAACAAACTTTTTGAATTCAAAATGCCTAAATTCTTATTGGCATTACAACCAGAGCCTGAGCATTTACCTAATAAATTTCATTTTATCTACTCACCTCTCTACTTATCTCTGATATTGGTAATTAGAGAGCGTACACAGCAGATAGTTCTTAACAGAGAATTAAAGGATAAGCCTCAGAAGTTATATATATTCAATGAATATGAGAAGTTCAAACTCATAATAATTCAGAATAACGTAAAGGTAACAGGAGGGGAATTAGCCCCTGTTATTTCTGAAACACAATTCTTAGATGAAGCGTGGGAATGGTATAATACTAATATGATAACACAAGAATAATTATGACAGCACACGAGAAAGTAATATACATCATTCAGCAATTGGAGATATCCGATAGCAAGGTAGCACGTGCGATACAGAAGAGTGTATCGGCAGCATCACACAAGCGATTGCGCTTGCGAGACAACAAATTCACTGAGGAAGATTATCAACGGATTCGTGATTTCTATCTCGAAAAACTGAAAAAAATAGAAATGTTATAAATATAACAAAATATTTTTCACCAACAAGACGGGCATTTGCTCGTCTTTTTTGTTTTTGAGCGTTTTGATATTCAAACGTTTGAATTTTTGCAAGTATTTTTATTTAGCTTAAAATACAAATAAGTATCTGATAACTAAACAATTATATTGAAAAATATTAGGAATTGTTTAATATGTTTTATACCTTTGCACTGCGAAAATTGAATAATTATGAAACTTCAAGAAAGCACCTTACAAACCTCTTGCGTGCGTTGGTTCAGATACCAATACCCTAACCTTATCATCTATGCCGTACCTAATGGTGGGAGTCGCAATGTGCGTGAAGCAAAACGTCTAAAAACAGAGGGGGTATTAGCAGGGGTGGCTGATTTAGTTGTGTTACTTCCACAAGGGAAGAGCCTGTATATCGAGATGAAGGTTAAGGGAAATTACCAAACTGATAACCAAAAGGACTTTCAGAAGAAAGCAATAGCATTAGGGCATACCTACGCTGTATGTTATACATTTGAGGAGTTTCAAAAAATTATTGAAAATCAAATACAGAAATAGCAAAATACAATAATTTAAGAAAATTATATACAAAAAACACTGTTAAATTATATATGCTTAAACCGATACGACAAAATAGAAAATCAAAATCAATACTTGCTGATAAGTTTGTTACTGAAAACTCAAACTTTAAAGCAGGTAGTATTGTTTTGTCAAATCAAACTGTTTTTTTTCAAGCAATAAATAAAATTAATCAAATAGCAGGCATTCCTAACGACAATGAAGATTACAGAATTGTCACACGAAAGAATATTAACTCGTTTGATTTTATTTTATTATTACTTCATAAAAACAAAATAACAGACCTAACTATCGCATTTTATCGCATTGGCAAAAAAGTTATTCAGGAATTAAAGAATTTGAAAGATAATAAACTCATCACTAACATAACACTATTAGTTAATGACGGATTTCCTAAACTGTGCCCTGACGCATACAACCTAATGAAGCAATACGAGAGCAGTACTTTCAAAATTAAAATAGAGAATAACCACACCAAGATAATTTGCGTAAAAACAGAAGACAACAAACACTATGTAATTGAGGGTAGTGGTAATCTATCCAATAACTCACGAATTGAACAATATTCATTCACTCAAAACAAAAGTCTTTACGACTTCCACACGGAGTGGATTAATGACATTTAAAATAAAATGATATGAAAACAGAGAGCAAAGACAATAATAAAGTAAAGAAAAAAGTCAATGGCAAATTATTCTCATCGGAATATCAACCTCCCGAAAAGTGGACAGAAGAAAGAGCATTGCAATTGGGTAACGAACTTATTGAATGGCTAAAAGAGAAAGATAGTGAAGGCAATGATAAGGGGAATATATTTTATGAAGAATTTTTGATAATTGAAAAAGACTTATACCCTCAAATTGTTTCTTTTTTAAAAGAAAAATTCCCTTCGTTTTTGAAGCTATTAGAAAAAGCGAACAAAATTCAGGAACTTAAATTACAAAAATTCGGCACGGCAGACCGATTGAATGCCGCAATGACCAAATTCGTGCTAATTAATAAGCATAATTGGTGCGAAAAGCAGGAAATCACAGGGAAAGACGGTAAAGACTTTAACAATTTCCAAGTAACAGGGATAATTATTAAGTAGCAATGAAGAATGTGGTACTTGAATTTAACAGCAACGGAAACGACAAGCAGAAGGAATGCGGGCGAGCGTGGGCTAATGATGATATTGACGAGGTGCTATACGGAGGGGCTAAGGGAGGGGGCAAATCATTCATAGGTTGCTCATTGATATTAGCCGACGCCCTAATGTATGCAGGCACTCAGTATTTCATTGCCCGAAAGCAATTGAACGACTTGCGACGCTTTACAATACCGAGCATTCACGAGGTACTCAACGGCTGGGGCATACCGCAAGAAGCGTGGAAGTATAATGGGCAGGACAATTACTTTGAATTATATAATGGCTCACGAGTATTGCTATTAGATTGTAAGTATTTACCAAGCGACCCGCAATACCAGCGGTTGGGCTCAATGCAATTTACCCGTGGGTGGATAGAAGAGGGCGGAGAGTTCGATTATGATAGTTATTCTAACTTGAAAATATCAATAGGGAGATGGAAAAATAGAGAATATAATTTGAAAGGCAAACTACTCATTACCGCCAACCCTTCTAAGAATTTCCTATATAAGGAATTTTACACACCTTACAAGGAGGGTACACTTGATAAGAGGCGGGCGTTTATTCAAGCATTGCCTTACGATAATAAGATGTTACCAAAGGAATACATTCAGAACTTGGAGAATACCCTAAGAGGTGCAGAGAAGCAACGACTACTCAATGGGCTATGGGAATATGACGATGACCCGAATGCGTTGTGTGATTATGATAAGATATTAGCGATATTCAATAACGACCAATTACCCAAGGAAAGCACGATGTACCTAACAGCCGATATTGCCCGCTTTGGCTCAGACTTGTGCGTGATAGGTGTGTGGCAGGGCTGGGAGTTGATAGAAGTATATACACTGGCAACTTCGGCAACTACCGAGATACAAGCACTCATCAACACGCTACGAATGAAGTATAATATACCCAAGGGTAATTGTATTGCCGATGAGGACGGTGTAGGAGGTGGAGTGGTAGACAACACGGGTATTGTAGGCTTTAAGAATAATAGCACACCGTTCGAAGAGAATGGGCAACCTACCAATTATAAGAATTTACAGACGCAATGCTTGTACAAGTTAGCAGAGCGCATTAATAGTAATGGTATATACATTAGTGCTGAGGTATCAGAGCGCACCAAGGAGATGATAATTGAGGAAATTGAACAAATCAAAAGTGACAACAAGGACGGGCAAAAGTTATCAGTAATTAACAAAGATGCGGTGAAGCAAGCCATAGGGAGAAGCCCTGACTACCGAGATATGTTACTAATGCGTGAGTACTTTGACTTGAAACCTAAGCGAATTTTTAAACCAATATTCAGAAGATGACACTTTACGAATTTCTACAATTATCCGAAGAAAAGCAGAAAGAGCTTTTGCCTGCTTTGAAAATATTAAAGCCAATACCAAACTATACACGTAGGCGTTGGTTTAAGAAGCGCACTCACGGAGTGAAAGAGAGCATTACCAAATTAACATTTGGCGAGGTGAACAGTATCAAGAGGCAAGCAATGAGCTTAGATAGCATAGATAAATTAGACGTGGTGCGAATGGTATACAAAGAAGAGCCTTTGCGAATGAATGTATTTCGCTTTTATGGCTGTTTGCGATTCCTCACCTTGGAAGCGGAAAGAGTAATGAGAATGGAACAAGAGCATTGGAATACTGAACCTACTGAGCACGACATTAAACTACAACAAGCAGGGGTTAAAGAATTAGAGCAGTTCGGCGATTTGCCAATGATAGACAGCCTCGCAGGGGGTGATATTCTTAGGTACAATGATATTGAGAAATTAAATTACTTGGAAGTGCATTATATCTTGTGGTATAGGGCAACGCAAGCGAATATACAGAATAGATTTCAGAAGATAATGGTAAATAAGTAGGATATGAAAGAATTAATGTTATTAGAAAAAATCATCACTAAAATAAGAGAGGGTGTTACTCTAACACCCGAAGTTGCAAAAGAGTTTGAACATTTACAAAACTTTTCTGATGGTGAATTTTCAGCATATACCAATGTTTTAGAAATAATAAAAACCTTTATTGAGAATGAAAGAGACTTTGCAACAGATAGCCACGAGTAACGGTTGGCACTTTGATTATGGGCGTTCAGATTTTCACAACTTGGAGACCGTAGCCGGTAAGGATTATTACTTCTTTCTCGACCCGTTAGAAGAAAGTGTAACGTTTGATGATTACGCCGAGCCAACGAAGCACACCTATAACGGGCGATTTATGCTTTTGAAGCACTCAGACTTTGACAGGGTGTATAATTCACAGAGTGAAAACGAACAAACAGAGGGTAAGTATGAGCAGTACATTAAACCTTGCAAAAGAGAGGTAATGAAGATTGCCAAAGAATTTTGTGGAGACTATACAATTGAGGGCTGGCGAATGGTTGAGGTTATTAACTTGTACGATAATAACTTCGACGGCGTACTCGTTTCTTTCCAAATTAGTAGCGAATAAAGAATATGGAAGAGGCTGTTAAGATATTACAAGAGGAATTGGAAGCCTTGAAACTTGACCTTATTGATAAGTATAAAGAACTTGGTATGCGAGCAAGTGGACTATGGGAGCACACGCTCGAAGTGAAGACTACAACTACTACGGGCGGTTTGCGTGGCGTGATTACAGGAATGGATTACACCTACTATATGCAACACGGGCGCAAGGAGGGGAGAATGCCACCCATACAAGCCATTGAGCGTTGGATATTAGCAAGAGGTTTAGAACCGATAAAGGATAAGATGAGCACTACCTCGCTGGCGTGGGCGATTGCCAAGAAGATAGCACGAGAGGGCACAAAGAGATTTAAAGGAGGCGAACAACCGCCATTTATTGACGCTGTAATAACACCTGAGAGGGTACAACAGATAATAGAGAGGGTAGGGTATAAGTACCTGGCTACTTTCACAAGTGAGATTATTAACTTTTTAAATGAGATAAGAAAATGAGCTTAAAAATTGAAAACAATTTTGCCTTCGGGGCATATAGCAACGAAACTATTATATTAGAAGACGCTTCGGGAGGACAAGGTGAATGGGAATTGTCGAATGGAACAATTTTAAAGATAACACTATCTTCAAACAATAGGAAAGATTTTGTTATAAGTATTCCGTACCAAGAAGATGAAGGCACTGATTTATATTTACCAAGCTATTTTAAATCATTATTTCTTTTGAAGGAAGATACTTTTTCATATGGTAAAAATTTTGCAATTGTGTACATTAAAGTAGAAGCGGACAAGAAAGAGATTACCACGGGCTATATTTTCGTTTTGCCCGCTGTGGAATCTCTTACAGAGGATATGATAAAGAATAATTCCCGATTAGGAGAAAGTAAGAGTGTAACATTTTTCAAAGATTATCCGCAAAAAGACTTGTATATTGAAAAGAGAGAAGGAGATATACCTTTTGATTTAAAAGAAAAAACAAGAGATAATGATACAAAAGAAGTAGCAAGAATAGTAGATGAGTGTGGTATATTCTTGCGTTGGAGAAATACATACGGAGGTTGGAGTTATTGGCTATTCTCACAAGATTACACCGAAGATATTAAAACAAAATCATTAGGGAGCACTTTAATTAAAGATTCTTACGTAGGAGGAGGTGATGATATTTTTTATCCATTCGGAATGACCTCAAAAAAAACGTGGACACTTACAAGTGAAGTCACAGTGCTTGATTATGAAATTGAGGAGATAAAATCGCTTTTTGTGTCGCCCGAGATATATCTTTGGAAAGGCAAGGAAGTAACCGATATTCAGCCACAACATTGGGAACGTGTGAATGTGGTTGAAGGTACGCAAAAATTCAAACACAATAGCCAATACACACACCCTTTGAGTGTAACAATAGAATTTCAAGAACCTAAAACAATTACGCAATTATGATAGAGTTATTCATTAACGGAAGAAAGGCAGATGTAGAGCAAAAGCCATTCACCTATACTTTGCAGGTGAATGATATGTTTAATTTCGATACTCGTGAGGTATCATATTCAGAAACTATATACCTACCTACCACGCCTGCCAATAACATTATATTCGGATTTGCAAACGAACCTCTTAGCGACAAGGTCGAAGCATACAAGACCCACAAGGTCAATTACTATGTTAATGGTATTCCTATTGTGCAAGGCGCAAATGGTTTTCTTGTTGGGAAGCGAGGCAATTATTTTATTTTTGAATTTAAGGATAAAAGTAAGGATATCTACAATTATTTAGTAGGTAAGAAATTAACGGATTTACCTTTGCAAAATTTGAATCACACAAAAAATGAAGATTTTATAAAAAAACAACAAAACTCTGACAATGTAGTTTATGCACTTGCTGATTATGGACGACAATATTCATCTGATGTGTATGATTATGACGGATGTATGCCGTCAATACGAATGGATTGGATATTATCACAAATAAAGAAAATGAACGCTGATAATAATTTTGCAGGCTCATTCTTTGAAAGTGAATTGTGGAAGTCTCTTTATATGACCACGTCAGACCCTAAGGCGTTAAATCAGTATGAAAGAAAAGAAGTGCTTAAAGAACAAGGACAAACAAAGATAAACGGCAATAATCATTCATTCCCTTTAAGCTTTAATGGGAGCGACTTTGTAGAAGGAGAAGAAGGAGAGGCTACTTTTACAATAAAGGAACAAGGCACTTATTTTATTTATATTGATTTTTATGCAAGCCGAGCCAACTCACTTGATATGAGGATAGGAGGATTAGGAAGTTTTGGAATTGACTCGTGGACGAGTGATAAAAAAGAGCCTAATCCAACATATTACAGAACTTTCGGAAGAATTTTAGAAATAGGAGCTAATGAACCGATATCATTAGAGTATGGGAAGCACGATAATACAGAAGCTGGAATAATAATTGAAATATATAAATATGAGGGTGTAGTTGCCAAAACCTCTGTAAACGATTTTTCATTAGTCGATTGGTTTAAGGAAATACTTAGGCTATTCTCTATCACTCCGATAAGAGATAGAAATAGTAACAAACAAAACTTCTATACTTTATCGGAACGTGTAAACGCCCCTGTCATAAACTGGTCTGACAAGTTCATACAAGTAAAAGAGGATAAGTATCACAATACTAACTATTCGCAAGTTAATAATTTCGTTTATTCAAAGTACGATGAACAAACTAATGAACAGAAAAGCAATGATTACAGTTTGATTTTCAAAGACGAATATTTGTCCTTGTATTCAGAGTTTAAAAGCAAGTTTTTCGGGGCAAAGAATGATTTATTAGCCTTTAAAAGTTTAAAAATACCTCGCTTTGAATTTTGGCAACAAGAAATAAAAAATGGCAAAGCGGAGTTCAAAGAAAAAAACAATCGTTTTCATATCTTTAACGCAAAGAAAGTTAATGTGCCTATCAACGCTGTATTAACTAAACAAAATGAGCAAAATCATACGGAAACAATAAAAGTAAACTTTAATAATAACACCCCTATTGTTGCAGATTTCACGTTGCTTAAATGGGAGAATTTAATAAAGACCTATTATAAAGATTTGCCAAGATTAATGGAGCACCCCTACATTGTTACTGCTGAGTTTGCTTTGTCAGAAATTGATATATACGAGTTCTCGTTCTTCTCACGTATATACGTTGAGCAGTTAGGGTGCTACTTCTTGCCAAACAAGATAAAATACAAGGCAGGCGCATTGGCAGAAGTGGAAATGATAAAGATTAGTTAAGAATTAAAAGATATGGAAAGAGTAAATATAGCGCAGGTAGATATTGATGTGGATTCGCTCATTGCGAAGAGTGCTGAGGTGCGTGAGAAGCTGATTAACATCAGCAACGAGATGAAAACCTTAAAGGACGACTTTTCGAAGGGTAATATATCAATAGAAGAGTACACAAGGGGGCTCACAACACTAACAGCAGAGCAGAAGGTGCAACGTGATGAACTAAGGGTATATGACACTTTGGTAAAGAATCACATTACTACGGAGGCTAAACGTATGGCTTCTAATAACACAATGAAAGGCTCAATTAAGGAATTGAGTGCTGCACTTTCTCAGAATAAACACATATATCAACAACTATCTGAGGAGGAGCGCAACAATGCTGAGGTAGGTGGTAAGTTATTGGCGGTTATTCAAGAGCAGGATAAGAAGTACAAGGAATTACAAAAGAGTATCGGCAACAATCAAGTAGATGTAGGTAATTATCGGCAGGCGATATTGGACGCAGTAGGGGATAACCAAGCGTTTGGTACTTCAATGAATAGCGTTGTTAATACATTTAACTCTTTGAAGGTGAATGTTGTTGCATTGGCTACTCCGTTTACTAACTTCGTGCAGACTGGTAAGATAGCGCCAGGCGTTCTCAATGCTACTGCAACGGCTACGGGGAATGTATCTACTGGTATGAAGATATTGCGTGGTGCAATTATCAGCACAGGTATAGGAGCGCTCATTGTAGCATTAGGCTCTTTAATATCTTACTTCACCAGCACACAAGAGGGAGTGAATAAGGTGAACAAAGTGCTTACGCCGTTAAAGGTGCTCTTTCAAACGCTATTCGGAGTAGTACAACAGGTGGGTAAGGTATTAGTGGAAGCGTTTAAAGCGGCTTGGGAACCCATTAAGAAAGTTGGTGAGTTTATAGGTACATTCCTCATTACACCAATAAAGCAAGTTGTGGGCGTAGTAAAGGGACTTGGGAAGATACTCACAGGAGACTTTAAAGGTGCTTGGGAAGAGGTGAAGAAGCCCGCACAGGACTTAGTGAATAAGGGGAAAGAGATGGGGCAAGCTGTCGCAAACGGACGTAAGAGATTAAACGAGTTGGGAAAGGATTGGAAAGATGTTGCTAATAACTTTGGCAACATAATGGACGAGGCTCTCAAACGTGGACAGCGAATTGAGGAGATAAACCAAAAATTAGCAAAGTCGGAGGCGGAGCATATAGAGAAGACAGAAGCGTTAAAAGAATTATTCGCAGAGCAAAACCAAATAGCAAGGGACACCTCTAAGAGTGTAGAAGAGAGAGAGAAAGCGGCGAAGGCGTCCGTTGAGACTTTGAAGCAGATAAACGCATTAGCAAGAGAGCGCAACCAGTTGGAAGTGGAACGTATCGAATTACAACAAAAAAGCAATGATACAAGTGACGAGGAGAAAGCAGACCTTGCAAGGAAGAAGGCAGAGCTTAACGCTGCTAATAGGGAGATGTTGAATGCGGAGACCGCTCAGAATAAAGTAATAAATAGCATACGAAATACTGCTCGACAAGAGGAGAATGCAAGGGCAAAAGAGCAAGCAGATAAAGCACGTGCAAGAATGCAAGAAGAATTAAAACAACAGCGAGAAGCAGTAGAAGAGTATGTAAAGACTAATTCGGCGGTTGCTAAATCATTGCAGGAACGTTTAGCGATTGAGGAAAAGGGAATGCAAGACCGCTTGGCAGTATTGGACAAAGAGAAATCTAAGGGGCTCATAAAGAAAAATGAATATGAGAAGCAGAAGCGAGAGATTGAGGAAGCGTATTTAAAGACACGTACAGACCTCTCTATTGAAGCGGTGAAGAAGGAAGCAGAGCAATACGAGTTACAGAATAAAACTAAGATTGACAGCGAAACACGATTAACCGCTGAACTCATATCGCAAGAACAGACAAGACAAGAAGCAATTTACCAGAAGAAAGTTGAGGCGTTAGAGAAGGAAAAACAACTCAAACAAGAGGCACACGATTGGGATTATAATGCTGAGGACGCTTATCAGCAACAATTGCAGGAACTAAGAGAAGGGTATAATGAGAAGGCTAAGGAGTTGAGCAAACAGCAATCTGAGATTGAGAAAGAGGAAAAGAAAGCCCAGCAGGAGTTGGATTTTCAAGACAAACTACTCACCTTGCAAGAGCAAGGGGCTACGCAATGGGAGATTGAAGAGGAACAAATGCGACAAAATCACGAGCAAGAACGTGAAGCGCTTAACGAATTGCTGGCAAGTAATCAGGTTTCACAAGAAGAGTATAACAAAAGATTATCAATATTAAACAGAAAACAGTCACAAGATGAAATAAACTTAAAGCGCAAGACTGAGGAGTCTAAACTACAATTAGCGTTGGGGGCATTATCGCAAGCAAAACAGTTATTTGGCGAACATACAGCAGTAGGGAAAGCGGCTGCGGTGGCTGAGGCGATGATAAACACTTACTTAGGTATCACGAAAGCGCTATCAGCATATCCTCCTCCCTACAATGCTATTATGGCAGGCGTCACTGGGGCAATGGGTATGCTAAACGTTAAGAAGATAATGGAAACCGATGTTAAGTATGAGAAGGGAGGTATTCTCAAAGGTAAGAGCCACAAAGAGGGTGGCATTCCTTTCACCGTTGCAGGACGTGGAGGCTTCGAGGCTGAAGGAGGTGAATATATTGTGAACAAGCGCGCAACGGCTATGTATTTCCCAGTGTTGGAGGCTATCAATAGAAGTGCAGGTTATGGCAATTATAACCCCGTGTATATGCAAACGGGCGGTGTGATTAAACAACTTCCAGAGATGAAGATTGATTATACAGAAATCACCAAGGCAGTAAGAGAAGGCGCTATGCAGGGTACGCAAACAGGAGCGTATGAGGGTGCTATGCAAGGTGCTTTTCAAGGCTCACAACAAGGGGCATTCGAGGGGGCTCGTGCTGGTAGCCTTGAAGGCTCAATGCAAGGAGCATATGAAGGCGCAACAATGGGCACTACCTCAGGGCTAACCAATAGCATTTTACGAATTAGCGACAATGAAAGGGCGAGACAATCGGCAAGTATATGATAAAGTTAAAAGCAATATTAAAGGGATGGGAGAATTATATATTCCCCGACCCTGAAATCGAAGCAAAGGCAAAAGAGCGGGCTAAGATATGCGCAGAGTGTCCTATGGCAAAGCGTGGCACATATCAGGAGTTAATGCCTGATTACTCATTACGAGATGTTAAGGGTATGAAGTGTAGCGTGTGTGGTTGCCCACTCTCTACCCTTTTGCGACAAGACGAAAAGGGGTGCGAACTTAATAAATGGGAATGACAATGAATATATACGAGAAATTAAAACCAATGGAGAACGACCTGCGTTTGGTTTACAAGCACGGGGGAAGGGTAGCGTGTGAGATATTTCGAGATTTGGAAATATACGAAGAATATCAAAAAAGTAACGCCCCAAAGATGGAGCGTTATACTTTCATATCTGAACAATTTAAGATTAGCGAGAGCCTCGTGCGTGCTATTATAAAACAAATGGACAAAAAAATTTGTAATTAAACTTACCACTATACTTAACACTAATTTTGTAATTTATTAATAATTAATTATTTATGGTTTTAAAATTGTTTTCGTGTAAAACAGTGCAACGCCCTAAAATGACAGCTCTTATGGATGAAGCTGCTATTAAGACCCTTAATGAAGGAACGTATTATGTGTTTTCTGAGCCTATGGAAAAGCAAGCTCCCTTGTTCTTTCCGCTACTGCCCAAAGAATACCAAGAAACAGCGCTACCTTTAAGTAGGTTTAAACTGCAAGTAAAAGCAGATTCACTGTACGTGAGTTACCAAAAAGTGAAGGATAGCACGACTACTGTGAGAATGGTAGCTGGTTTTAAAGGCAAACAGAAGAAGAACTTTTGGCAACGCTATAATAGGTTTAGAATCTATCCGTTTATTCCTATTTATTTAGGAGTGGATATTGATAGAATACGCATAGCTCCCAATAAAGATGGGGATTTGTTAGTAGAAGTCTACAAAGACCGACAAGGTGCGGTTATGTTTGTACAGTTTTTTAATACTTATTATGACACTTTTGTATTTAAACGCGAAGAACATAATGAATTACCTGAAAAAACTACAACAGAGTAAGTTAAGATTTTTGGAGTTAGCAGATTAAAAAAGAGCAAAGCGCTTTAAAGTGCTTTGCTCTTTTTGTTCCTTAAATAAGTTTCTAAGGGTAATGATATGGGAAGTTTACTGCTTTACATAGGTCTCTATTGAAGTATGTTTATTTCCTTCATCATCTTCTCCTGAGTAACTAAAAGTTAATTTATTCCCTACTACAGATATTGTAGTTGAACCTGCCTTTTCTTTTCCTTTGAAAACTATTGTATTACCTGAAACAACGTAAGAACTTGTAGCAACTTCTTCTTCACATTGATTGATATTTGTTATACTAGGATTATATGAATATGCTACTACTTCTTTATCAGTAAAAACAAGTTTATTCATTTTGTAGCAGTCATCTTCTCTTATTTTCTGACCTTTATAGGTGAAATCCTTTATATCCTTCCCATCAATAGTCCTACTTTCTAACTTCCAAGTGCCAATTAAGTTCTTGTTATCTACACTTCCCCCGCTGTCGCTTTTACCACAAGCGATAAGGGTTACTAAAATTACTGCCATAATGGCTACTACCTGTGTAGCAGTGCGAAAGGTCGCCCACGCTACGTTTTTGTTTTTGTTTTTCATTGCTATTGTTACATAAAATTAAGTTTATACCTACTCTGTTCAGGCTTTTCGGTTACCGCCTTTTAAGTAGGTTTCGCTATAATAAAGCAATAAAAAACGTGGGAACATTCCTTATTGCTCAATTTCTGAAGCCCGACCAAAGGCCATAAGTACAAAGCAAAAGGAATGCCCACGTAACCGCAGGCATTTCTACATTTACTTTTCCTGTACTTATTGAAAAATTGGTCGTTTTCAGAAATTAGGAAACTGTAAAGCGAAACGCTATATGTTATTTTATAATACTGTTTTAAAAACTATACAAGTTAGGACTTCTTATAATAGTTATTTTGGTTTAATGAGGCAAATGTACAAAAAAATATCATTCCTACAAAATAAAAGAGTATTTTTGACAAAAATATTGCGTTATCAACTTTGCCAAAGCTTGAAACTTTGGCAAAGTATGTGAAACAACAAAAAAGCAATGTGCAAGAAAATGCACATTGCTTTTTTTATTTATTACTTCTTGTCTCTTATTTGTAAAGATTGCGAAGTTCTTTGGCGGTATCAACCATTGCGTGAAGAGCTGCTTTGGTTTCTGGCCAGTGACGCGTTTTGAGTCCACAGTCGGGGTTTACCCACAGCTGCTCCTTTGGCACTACCGAAATGGCTTTCTTCATCAAGTTAGTCATTTCCTCTTGTGAAGGTACGCGTGGTGAGTGAATATCGTATACTCCAGGTCCTATTTCGTTAGGATATTTGAAGTCGCCAAATACATCGAGGAGTTCCATTTGTGAACGTGAGCATTCTATGGTAATCACATCGGCATCCATATCAGCGATAGCTTCAATCATATCGTTGAACTCGGAATAGCACATATGGGTGTGGATTTGAGTTTCGTCTTTCACACCTGAAGCTGAAATGCGGAACGCTTTGATTGCCCAATCGAAGTAGGCTTTCCACTCGCTTTTGCGCAAAGGTAAGCCTTCGCGGATAGCAGGCTCGTCAATCTGAATGACTTTGATGCCCGCTTTTTCGAGGTCTACCACTTCATCGCGGATAGCCAAGGCTATTTGTAAACAAGTTTCAGAACGAGGTTGGTCATCGCGTACGAATGACCATTGCAAGATAGTTACAGGTCCTGTAAGCATACCTTTTACTGGCAATTTGGTAAGCGATTGTGCGTATTTGCTCCAGCGTACAGTCATTGGTTCAGGACGTGAAATATCACCAAAGATAATCGGTGGTTTTACGCAACGTGAACCGTAGCTTTGTACCCAACCGAATTTGGTAAAGGTATATCCTTTGAGCAATTCGCCAAAGTATTCCACCATATCGTTACGTTCAAACTCTCCGTGTACGAGTACATCAATATTCGTGTCTTCTTGGAAACGGATAGACTCTTCAATTTCTTTTTCCAATAGCTTATCGTATTCGGCTTGAGTGAGTTCTCCTTTTTTGAAGCGAGCACGCCAGCTGCGTACCTCGTCGGTTTGAGGGAATGACCCAATAGTAGTTGTAGGGAAGAGAGGTAAGTTTAACGCTTTGTGTTGTGCTACTTTACGCTCGTTGAACGGACTGTGACGCACATCGTCTTTGGCAGTAATGTTGTTCACGCGCTCTTTCACTTTGTTGTCGTGGATAAGCGGTGAAGTTTTACGTGTTTCAGCTGCTTTTTTGTTTTCTTCAAAAACGGCTTTTACCTCAGGAGTTATGTGACCTGTAGCAAGGGCTTGCAAAGTAGTTACTTCTTTTACTTTTTGTTTAGCAAAAGCCAACCATTGTTTGATTTCAGGGGTAAGCACTTTCTCGTTGTTTTCGAGTTCGAGGTTGCAAGGAGAGTGCAATAATGAGCAAGAAGTAGCTATCAATAGGCGGTCAGCACCGATAGCTTCTTTGGCTTTTTCAATCAATGCTAATGAGTGTTCGAAGTTGTTTTTCCAAATATTACGTCCGTCTACTACTCCAAGAGATAGTTTTTTATCGGCAGGAAGTGCTTTGAGCACTTTGTCAAGCTGAGCCGCTGCGCGCACTAAATCGATGTGCAATACATTGAAAGGCAATGAAACAGCTAATTCAGTATTGTTATCCAATGCTCCAAAGTAGGTAGTGAGAATAAATTCGGTAGTAGGGAATTTGCTTCTTAGCTCGGTATATACTTTTTTGTATACATCGGTAGCGCCTTCAGGAAGGTCGAGAACTAAGTAAGGCTCATCTATTTGAATAGTTTTAGCTCCTGCATCTACTAAACTTTGTACGATTTGTACATACACAGGCAATAGACGCTCAGCCAAGTCTAAACGGTGGAACCCTTGTTCTTTTTCTTTACCGAGAAGCAAATAAGTTACCAAGCCGATAAGTACAGGTTTAGTGTCGAAACCGTGTTTTTTAGCCAAGTTATACTCTTGCAAAGGTTTGTTTACAAGAATTTTGAAAGATTGGTCTTTAGTAAATTCGGGTACGATATAGTGGTAATTGGTATCAAACCATTTGGTCATTTCCATAGCAGTAATATCGATACCATCTTTTTGATAGCCACGTGCCAAAGCGTAATAACGTTCTAAATCACGCAAATGTTTAATTGGTGTAAAACGCTCAGGAATAGCGCTTACTGTAAACGAAAAGTCAAGCATTTGGTCATAAAGAGAGAAGTCGTTAGAAGGAATCAAATCTACTCCTGCTTCTTTTTGTAGTGTCCAGTTATGTACACGAATATTTTCAGCCACAGCTAAGAGTTCTTCTTCTGATATTTTACCAGCCCAGAAAGACTCATTGGCTTTTTTAAGTTCTCGTTTTTCACCGATACGAGGATAACCTAATACGTTTGATTTCATATATTTTTATTGAAATTTTAATTGGGCGCAAAGATATGAAAAATAATATCGGTACACAAATTTTTAACAATAAAAATTGTGTACCGATATGAATTTAGAATATTTTCCTAAAAATAAACCTCAAAACAGAAAAGCTAAAATGATTATCTGTTGTTTATTGTAATACTTCTTTTACTTTATCGGCAGCTTCTTGGAAGAGGATTGCTGAGTGAACGGCTAAGCCTGAATTGTCTAATATTTCTTTAGCAAGCTCGGCATTCGTACCCTGCAAGCGCACGATAATAGGCACTTTGATAGCATCGCCCATATTTTGGTAAGCATCTACTACCCCTTGTGCTACACGGTCGCAACGCACAATCCCACCAAAGATATTGATAAGGATAGCCTTCACATTAGGGTCTTTGAGGATAATACGGAAAGCAGCTTCTACGCGTTTGGCATCGGCGGTACCTCCTACATCAAGGAAGTTAGCAGGTGAACCCCCCGCTTGTTTAATCAAGTCCATCGTAGCCATTGCCAAGCCTGCACCATTTACCATACAGCCCACGTTACCATCGAGAGCAACATAGTTGAGTCCAACGGCTTTAGCTTCTACTTCTACTGGATTTTCCTCTCGTGTATCGCGATAAGCCGCATACTCAGGGTGACGGAAAAGCGCATTGTCATCAAGAGTTACTTTGGCATCTACTGCCATTATTTTATTATCAGAAGTTTTTAGAACAGGGTTAATTTCAAACAAACTAGCATCAGAAGATACATAAGCATTGTAGAGTGCTGTTACGAACTTCACCATCTCTTTTTGAGCATCGCCAGTAACTCCTAAGTTGAAAGCAATCTGGCGAGCTTGGAAAGGTAAGAGCCCTACGGCAGGGTCAATTTCTTCGGTGAAGATAAGGTGCGGTGTTTTTTCGGCGACTGCCTCGATATCCATTCCTCCTTCGGTAGAATACATAATCATATTCTTACCTTTGGCACGGTTCAATAGTACCGACATATAGAATTCTTTGGGTTCGCTTTCTCCAGGGTAATATACATCTTCGGCGATGAGCACTTGATGTACTTTTTTCCCTGAGGGGGGCGTTTGAGGGGTAACGAGTTGCATACCTATAATTTGAGAAGCTATAGGCTCTACTTGGTCTAAACCTTTAGCTAACTTAATGCCACCGCCTTTTCCACGCCCTCCGGCGTGTACTTGTGCTTTTACCACGTACCACTGAGTATTAGTGGCTTCGGTGAGTTGTTTGGCTGCCTCTACGGCTTCGGTAGGGGTTTGAGCAACGATACCACGTTGTACGCGCACCCCAAAACTCGAAAGGATTTCCTTTCCTTGGTATTCGTGTAAGTTCATACGAGAATGATTTGGTAACTATTTGGCAAAGATACGAAACAATTTATTAATTAGCAATAAATAATGAACAAATTTTAGTATTAATTTTTTATCTCTTACCTGAAAGTACCTCTTTCGGCACTCCTCCTTTGTGAAGCATAATCGCAGTAGTTTTAAACTCTACAAAGGCTTTAGTTACATACAAGTAGCCCTCATAGTCGTTGCGCAAGCCCCAAGAGTTTTTCACGATGTAGTACTCACGTCCGTTTTGGTCTTTGGCAAGCCCTACAATATGCATAGCGTGGTCGTCGGTGGTTTGATAATTGTCAAAATCACGTTGACGCATCTCAGGGGTGATGGTTCTTTCGGCAGTAGGAGGATTAGAAAAAAGATACAAGGCTTCCTCGTTACTCATCTCACTCACTTCTTTTTCAGGCACAAAAGCCACTCCGTTTTTCCAACTGAAATAACGCTCACTCACATCGGCTGCCCACGCTACAGTATAACCTTTTTTAAGGGCGTTGTCTATAGTTTTAGTGAGGTCGGTCATTGCAATATTGTAAGCATAATCAAAGCTCCAGTTATCGGGTACTGCCATAAATACGTTTTGGTATTTAGGTTGGTCGGCATACGATACCATTTCTATATAGTCGGCAGGATTGATACCTACGCGCTCTTTAGCAAAGCTCTGAGGAGTGTACTTTTTACCTTCATACATAAAACTTTCGGGCACTGTACCTAAATAAGCATCGATGGTTGCTGTGAAAGCAGGTAGCCAGTTAGGAGTGAGTTTTTTCTTCTTTTCACCATTTCTTATCATTCCTTTTAAAAAGCCTTGTAGGATAGCGTGCAGTTCACCAAAATCATTGCGAGTAGTACCATAGTGCAAGCCTGTATAAACATTTTGAGGTACAGCACCATATTTGGCGTACATATTAATCACATCGTGGAGTTCACCTCCTTGTCCGTAATCCAAATTGCCGTGCATACGCACATATTGTTTAGCTTTTTCGATATAGCAGTTGCGAGCAGTGTAGATTTCAGCAAGGTCAATAGGCTTTTTACCCATACGCTTCATCTCACTTTCTATAAACGAAGCCCCTGCATAGCTCCAGCAAGTTCCACTGCTACCTTGGTCTTTCACGTCGGTGCGTTCGAGGTTAATAATGGTAGTAAACTGAAATCCAGCATTAGCCGATTGATTTCCTGCTACCGATCTGATTAGGTCGTCTTGTGCTGTTACTACAAAAGAAGCACACAGCGCTACAAATAATGTAATGTTTTTCATAAAAAAATACTTTATAATGAAGCGCAAAAGTATAAAACAATTAGCAAAATAGCAAATTTGGCATAGTTATCGCTATAAAAAAGTAAATGCTCAAACAATATGAAACATTTATACTTGTACATATTACTTTTGTTAGGGGGATTAGTAGCTCAAGCTCAACCTTTTGAAACACGTAAAAAAGATGAGAAGGTAGTCATTCCGTTAGAAAAATCACCTGAGATAGAGTACAAGGGTAGTCCCATCAATCTGCGGGTAGCTCCTAAAAAAGAGAATAATCCCTGGATGAAGATGCCTGAAAAGAGCATTGATTTTACGGGAAAGAGTAATTTGGTACAGCGTAAAATAGAGTTCAAACCTAATTATGAGGTACTCAACGACCATAAACGGGAAGATTACGAAGCCCCAAAAGGCGACCAATTCTTTGGCGACTTCACCAATAATGGAAAGTTTGTAAATGTATATTGTCGGGACTTCGCAGCTATTGATGGCGATCGAGTGAGTTTATATGTGAATGGAGTAGAAGAAGTTCGCGACATTTTTCTCCTTGGAGAGTTCAGAGGTTTTAAAGTAGAATTGAAACCAGGTTTCAACAAAGTAGAGTTTTTAGCGCTCAACCAAGGTGAATCAGGACCTAATACCGCCGAGTTTATGGTGCTGGACGACAAAGGCAACACCATTATACGCAACCGTTGGGATTTAGCAACAGGCTCAAAAGCTCAACTCGTAATTGTAAAAGACCAATAAAGCGAAGAAAATTATTTTTATTTGTTACTTTTTTTAGCTCATATTTTTACAGGAGGATTCCTATAAAGATATGAGCTTTTTTGTAAAATCGTTTAAAGGGGTTTTTGAACAACAATAGCAATAGCGTCTAAGTTCTTTTGGTGTTTTCTAAACGTTTTCTTCATATTCATCACGCGTTTGCGCAAATCGGGGTGGGTAAAGAGATTGAAGAAGAATTTAAGCGTGCGGAATATCCCTTCATCTTGCCATACGCGCTTGTTTTCAAGTAAGAGCATTGCGTTGTGCTGTTCTTTCACCACCTTAAAACCTTGCTCTTCAAAAAGAGCTTTCCACTCACTGGGGGTCATAGGGCGTGCGTGTACACGTATATTGGCACTTAGTTCTTTAAAAACATCGTTTTTCACCTCGTCGCTCACATTGTCCGGCTGTAAGCCTAATTCGTGAATAGCATAATACCCCCCCGGTTTGAGTATCCTAAAAGCCTCCGCAATAATAGCTTTTTTGTGTTCAAGAGGTTGCATAGTGAGCATTGCCTCTCCATACACTTTATTAGCAAAAGCATCGGGAAGTGTAGAAGCTGCGGCATCAGCTACTATCACGCGTGCATTTTCATAGTGAATATTCTTTTTAGCCAAAGCAGCGGCTGCCTCATTCATATCTACTCCCGTATAGCTGAAAGGCTTGTAAGAACAGGCTATATTAGCCGTGAATCCTAAGCCTGGGGCAAACTCTACAATATCATCTTTGGAGGTAATCTCTAAGTTTTTCACTAACCACTCGCTGAGTACTCTTCCTCCTGGGCGTAACACTTTCTTGCCGAGCTTGGCGAGAATCCAGTGCCCTTGTTTTTCATTTAATGATGTTTCTGTCTTCATCGTTTCAATGGTTTTTATAATTTAGGAGACAAAAGTACGAATTTATTTTGAATGTTTCAAAATAAATTAACAAATCTGCTAATTAAAAGAAAGTCGCGCTTGGGCAGTTACTTCTTGTGCTACAAAATTTCCTTCTAAAAACTTGTGATAACCTACGATACCTATCATCGCTGCATTATCGGTACAATACTGAAATTTAGGTACAAAGGTTTGCCAACCGTACTGCTTTCCTAAAGCTGTGAGAGCATTGCGAATACCCGAATTAGCCGATACCCCTCCCCCAATAGCTACTTGCTTGATACCTGTTTCTTTTACAGCTTTTTTGAGTTTATTCATCAGTATTTCCACAATAGTGTATTGTACCGAGGCACAGATATCAGCTAAATGTTCAGTTATGAAATTAGGATTTTCTTCAGTGTTTTTCTGTATGAAGTAGAGAATGCCTGTCTTAAGTCCCGAAAAACTGAAGTTAAGACCTGATATTTTAGGCTTAGAAAAACTAAAGGCTTTGGGGTTACCCTCTTGGGCGTATTTATCTATAAGAGGCCCTCCGGGGTAAGGAAGTCCTAATATTTTAGCGGTTTTGTCGAACGCCTCCCCTACTGCATCATCAAGGGTTTCGCCCAACACTTCCATATTAAAAAAGCTGTTTACCTTCACAATTTGGGTATGTCCTCCGCTGATGGTCATTGCGAGAAAAGGGAACTCGGGTTTAGGCTGTCCTTCATCTATAAAATGTGCCAAAATATGTGCCTGCATATGGTTCACTTCAATGAGTGGGATACCTAGCCCCATTGCCATCGATTTAGCAAATGAAGTCCCCACGAGCAACGACCCCATTAAGCCTGGCCCTCTTGTAAAGGCAATAGCCGAGAGCTTTTTTTTGGTTATCCCTGCTTTTTTGAGCGCTTGAGCCACTACGGGCACTATGTTTTGCAAGTGAGCACGCGAAGCCAATTCGGGCACTACCCCACCGTATTGTTTATGCACCTCTTGATTTGCCACCTCATTAGAAAGCACTTTATCATTGCAAAGCACTGAAGCAGAAGTGTCATCGCAAGAAGATTCTATAGCTAATATATAGGTATTTTTCATTCTTTTCAATTTAAAATGCAAAAGTAAGGATTATTTACTAATTTTAAAAATTCTACTTGGTTGTGGAATGGGCGTTAAAATAAAAACTGAAATTTATTTGCTTTATTCGTTTTTTATCTATACATTTGTAGCCTTAAACAACAAATAAATAAAACACTATGAAAGTAACTTACTTAGGTCACGCTTGCGTGAATATAGACATTGATGGCACTCATTTCCTCGTAGACCCTTTTATTAGCCCAAACCCTTTGGCTTTGCATATCGATATCAATACGATCAAAGCGGATTATATCCTCATCACTCACGCCCACGGCGACCATATTGCCGATGTAGGAGCTATTGCCAAACGCACAGGTGCTCAACTGATTACCAATCCCGAAATCCTCGCTCATTTTGAGAAATTAGGTCTTAGTGGTCACGCTATGAATCTCGGAGGTTCTCACCGCTTTGTAGATGGCAAGGTAAAAATAAAGATGATTAAGGCAGAACACTCGTCTTCCTTCCCTGATGGCTCTTACGGAGGCAATCCTGCTGGTTTCTTGATTGATTACAACGATGATACTATATACATTTCAGGAGATACCGCCTTGCATTACGATATGAAAATTATTCCTCACCAATACAAGGTGAATTTAGCTATTTTTCCTATCGGCAACAACTATACAATGGGCGTACGCGATGCTCTTACAGCGGCTCGTTTTGTAGAAGTAGGCAATGTGTTGGGCGTGCATTACGACACTTTCCCTGTAATTAAAATTGATAAAGAAGCGGCTAAACGCAAATTCAAAGACGACCATCGTCGCTTACACCTATTAGAAATAGGTGCTACTCTTGATTTAAAAGATTTGAACATCAGCACGCTTTAAGAAATCTTATCACACGAACTTTGCCAAAGCCATAGAACTTTGGCAAAGTTTTTTTTCATACCTAAAATATCTAACCACTAACAAAAAATTGCTAATTTACTAATCTACAAATTGGCTAATTAACAAATTATTCTTACTTTTGCGCCGTTTTTACAAAAGCAAAATATTTTAAACGGAAACAATGAAAAAACTTATCGCTTGCTTATTATCCAATCTTTTACTTTTTACCTCTTACCTCTTACCTCTTACCTTAGAAGCTCAGTCTTTCCAGGTCGCAATGCCTCTCAACACTAAACCTTTGCTCGCAGGTAATTTTGCTGAATTGCGTCCCAACCACTTTCACGGTGGCATCGACCTAAAAACCGAAGGTCGTGAAGGACTGCAGGTGTTTGCTGCCGAAGATGGCTATGTGTCTCGTATCAAAGTAAGTCCTTACAGTTATGGCAAAATGTTGTTTATTACCCACCCCAATGGTTATGTAACTACTTATGGGCATTTACAAAAGTACGCTCCTGAAATAGAAACTTACGTAAAGCAAAAACAATACGAAAAACAAAGTTATGATATTGATATACTCCTTCCCGAAAAACAATTTGTCGTAAAAAAAGGCGATTGGATAGCTCTCAGTGGTAATACAGGTGGAAGTAGAGGGCCACACTTGCATTTTGAGGTACGCGATATTCACAATAACGGTTGGAATCCTCTGCTTTTTGGCTTTCAAGAAATACAAGACACCACTCCTCCTGATGTATTGCTTGTATATGCTTATTCACTAAGTGATGACGCACAAATAGATAACACTCAGTTACCACGTCAGCTTAATAAAAATAAGCAGATAGACGGCACTTACCTCACCGAGAAAGTTAATGCGATTGGCACTATAGGTTTTGGTATTTTGGGCTATGACCGTCAAGATGAAACAATGCATCGCAATGGTATTTACAAGGTGAGTTTACTTCTCAACGGAGAGACCCAGTTAGAAACTGTCTTTGATAAAGTAAACTATGACGAAACGCGTTATCTTAATGCACTTATAGACTACGAACGATATGCACAACACAAAGGGTTTGTACAGCTTTTATACAAATTGCCTAACAACAAACTCGAATCAGTATACCCTACCTTAAAACCTAATAAAGGTTATCTTACTATTGAAGAAGGTAAACAATACACCGTATCTATTATTGCAGAAGATTTTAAAGGGAATACTACTAAAATCAATATTCCCATAGAAGGCAAACGAGAGCCTCTAAAAACAGTTCGACCAGAACCTAAAGGCAATAAGCAAGTAGTTGCTACTCGTGATAATTATTACGAAATGGAATACGGAAGTGTATACTTCCCCGAAGATACTTTTTATAAAGACTATTTGATGAATATTACTAGCACTAAAGATACTTTAACCGTGGGTAGTTCGTTCATTCCTGCTCAAAAGTTCTTTACTGTAACTATCAAAAGTGATACTTATGCCAATGAAGATACTTCTAAGGTATTTATAGCTCGTTCGAACGGGGGCTATGAACCAACAGTCTATAAAGATGGTGTGTTTACAGCCAAATCGCGTAACTTAGGAAAGTTTTATTTACGTAAGGATACTATTCCGCCCACTCTTAAAGCAGTGAATTTTAGGAACGGAGGCATTGTGAAAGGTAATACTCTCAAAATTTTAGTAAGCGATAATCTTACCGGATTTGAATCTTGTTCTGCCACCCTAAATGGGCAGTGGATTCTCTTTGAATATGAACCTAAAAACCGATGCCTTACCTTTCATTTCAGCGATATTGATACTACCCAAACCAATAGATACGAACTTATTGTAAACGCAAAAGACAGAGTAGGCAACGTAGGAACTCTGAAAGCCAACTTTACAAAACTAACGACAAACAATTAACGACTAATAACTAATAGCTATATGAAACATATCATTTTTACAGAAAAAGCGCCAGCACCTATTGGTCCTTACACACAAGCCGTGAAAGCTGGCAACACACTCTACGTATCAGGGCAAATACCAGTAAATCCTGCAACGGGAGAAGTAGTGAAAGGCATAGAAGCCGCTACCAAACAAGTAATGGAAAACCTCAAAGCTATCCTTACCGAGGCAGGAGCTACTTTTGAGAATGTAGTAAAAACTACTATTTTCTTAGCTGATATGGGGCAATTTGCGCAAGTAAATGGCGTATATGCACGCTATTTCAACGAGGCAACAGCACCTGCACGCGAAACCGTACAAGTAGCACAATTACCTAAATCCGTAGAAGTAGAGATTTCTTGCATTGCGGTATTGTAGTAATGCTGTGTAGAGACAAAAAAGCTGTATAGCGAAACGCTATACAGCTTTTTTTATGGTATTATTTACAAGTTAAACTATTTCTGCTACTTTTATAACATCTAAGTGTTTAGCAACATTTTTAATAGCACTATGTCTCTTCTCTATATCTGATAGAAGGAATTTGTATATAAAAAAGTGTTTCTCAACAGTAGTATAGTACCAATATTACAATACCAAGTAATAGCATTTTTTAAAAGTAAAAGATAAAAAATAAAAGATAAATTGAAACTATAACAAATGATGAAGGGAGGAAGTCGCAAGGGTAGATGGGTAAATTAAGGAGGTGGTTTATACAAGGCTTAAACGATAAACGAACAATGAGT
>ERZ773100.312-NODE-312-length-27102-cov-5.431656_pt1 | contig 27102 bp, 28 predicted proteins | sample MGYA00511119_ERZ773100 | MGnify/ENA primary metagenome ERZ773100 (study PRJEB29015, sample SAMEA2738000) | human oral metagenome | biome: human oral; feature: human-associated habitat; material: dental | place: China | collected 2111 ...
TATTATTTTTAAGTTCTATTTATATGAACCTATTTAAAATTGAATTTATTTTATTTCAATATTATTTTTAAAAAATAAAGAACTCTATATTTTTTTTTATGAGTTCTTTTATTTTTTTTCTTTTAGTTATACAATAAGTTGAAAAATAAAGTTTGAATGGAGGATTTTTATGTTAGCAAATTCTGTAATTGATTTAATTGGGAACACCCCATTAGTGAAAATTAATAATATTAATACTTTTGGAAATGAAATATATGTAAAACTAGAAGGTTCAAATCCTGGTAGAAGTACAAAAGACAGAATTGCTTTAAAAATGATTGAAGAAGCTGAAAAAGAAGGTTTAATTGATAAAGATACTGTTATTATAGAAGCTACAAGTGGAAATACAGGAATTGGGCTTGCTATGATATGTGCAGTTAAAAACTATAAGTTAAAAATTGTTATGCCTGATACTATGAGTGTTGAAAGAATTCAACTTATGAGAGCTTATGGGACTGAGGTTATATTAACTGATGGTTCTTTTGGAATGAAAGCCTGTTTAGAAAAATTAGAAGAACTTAAAAAACAAGAAAAAAAATATTTTATTCCTAATCAATTTACTAATATGAATAATCCAAAAGCTCACTACGAAACTACTGCTGAGGAAATTTTAAGAGATATGGATAATAAAGTTGATGTATACATTTGTGGAACAGGAACAGGTGGAAGTTTTTCTGGAACTGCTAAAAAATTAAAAGAAAAATTGCCTAATATAAAAACTTATCCTGTTGAACCTTCATCATCACCATTACTTTCTAAGGGATATATAGGTCCACACAAAATACAAGGTATGGGAATGAGTATAGGTGGTATCCCTGTTGTCTATGATGGAAGTTTAGCAGATGGTATCTTAGTTTGTGAAGATGACGAAGCTTTTAAAATGATGAGAGAACTAAGTTTTAAAGAAGGTATTTTAGGTGGAATTTCTACTGGTGCTACTTTTAAAGCTGCTCTTGATTATTCAAAAGAAAATGCTAATAAAGGTTTAAGAATAGTTGTTCTTTCTACTGATTCAGGAGAAAAATATTTATCTAGTTCACATGGTTTATAGAAAATATTCCAAGAAGTTACTGTAATTTATGGTAACTTCTTTTTATTTTTCTATTTTGTCTTTAAGAAAAAAATAAAAATTTTCTAAAATAAAAAAATCATTTTCATCACTTTCACCAAAAAAATAATTTTCTTTTGATCTCACAAAAAACTTTAAATTTTTTCTATTTGTTTTTATAATAAGTTTATAGCACTTAGTAATTCCATTTCTTTTTTTATAAAATATTACATCTTTTATAGCATTGTAAGCTAATTCTATTATTTTACTATCATTTTCTATTTTTAAAATTTCTTGTTCTTCATATATATGATAGTTTTTTATTGCATATTTTTTTATTAATTTCATTACATAAGCTGTTATTAGTAATGCTGGTACAACTATTAAAAATTTTTCTAAATATATATTATTTACATAGCTTAAATATTTTATATTTGGGAATAAGACTAATCTTAACATTAAAATTAATCCAGCTACTCCCATAAATGAAAAAGGAAATCCTAAGCCCATTAATATTTCTCCATTACTATCACTTGCTTTAAAATTATATTCTTTCATATTTTTTCATATCCTTTTAATATAGTCATTATTTTTAATTATATCAGATTTTTATATGAATTATAATATTTCTCTATTGACAAAAAACTTCCTAAAAATATATACTAAAGAAAATACTATATAAAGGAGTTTTTTATATGGATTTAAAAAAAATTATGGCAGAAATGTTAACTAGTCTTAAAAAAAATGAAATTATTATTTCTACTGAATTTAACAATAATTCTGAATTAGTTGATAAAAGTAAGATTGGAGGGAAACCTTATCTTCCAAAAGATTTTGTTTGGCCTTATTATCAAGAACTTCCTTTATCTTTTTTAGCTCAAATCAATTTAGAAGAAGTAAATTCTTTTGATAAAGATAAATTACTTCCAAGTACAGGAATGTTATATTTCTTCTATGAATTAGAAACAGAAGAGTGGGGATATCATCCTGAAAGTAAAGGTTGTGCTAAGGTTTTTTATTTTGAAGATACATCTAACTTTGAATTAATTAACTTTCCAAAAGATATGAAAGACTATTGTGAAGTCCCAGAATTTAAAGTTTCTTTTAAATCAAATATTAGTTTACCTTCTTATGAAAATTTCTATCTTATTTTAAAAGAGCAGGATACTTTCAAAAAACAGGATATATCATTTAAAGATTTTATTCCTTTATATGATGAAATTTTTATTCCTGATACTAATTATACAAAATTACTTGGTCATCCAGAAGTAATTCAAAATCCAATGGAGGAAGAATGTGAAGCTGTAACTAGAGGTTTTAATATGGGAGGAATAGAATCTTATCCTAAACAATATCAAAAAGAAATAAGAAGTGCTAGTAAAGACTGGATATTACTTTTTCAAATGGATACAGTTGAAACAAGTGATTATGAATTGATGTTTGGAGATTCTGGACATATTTATTTTTGGATTAAAAAAGAAGATTTAGCAAATAAGAACTTTGAAAATATTTGGTTAATTTTACAATGTTACTAAATTTATTTCTACTTTAAATAAAAATTAGGAGCTATTGCAAATTAAATAATTAAGTCCCAAAAGAAAATCAGATATAATTATGGATTCAGAAAATTATCAAAAGATAATATAGAAAGTGAATTTGGAAAGCAACTAAGAATGAATAGAAGTATTCAAATAGAAGGAGCTTTTGCAGTAATAAAAGAAGATATGAAACTATGCAAATTAAAAGTTAAAGGTAAAAATAGTGTTAAAAGAGAAATAGCGCTATTTTGTATAGCATATAATTTTAATAGATATATTTCTAAATTAAGCAAAAATAAAATAGGAATAGTATTGCACTCACTAAAATCTGCTTAATAAAAAATAAAAAGGAGTTTTATTATGGATTTTAAAAAAATAATGTCAGAAATGTTACTTAATATTAAAAAGAATGAAATTACTATTTCTACTGAACTTAATAATAATTCTGAAATCATAAATAAAAGTAAAATTGGAGGAAAACCTTATCTTCCTAAAGATTTTGTTTGGCCTTATTATGAAGAACTTCCTTTATCTTTTTTAGCTCAAATCAATTTAGAAGAAGTAAATTCTTTTGATAAAGATAAATTACTTCCAAGTACAGGAATGTTATATTTCTTCTATGAATTAGAAACAGAAGAGTGGGGATATGAACTTAAGAATAAAGGTTGCCCTAAAGTTCTTTATTTTGAAGATACTTCTAACTTTGAATTAATTGATTTCCCAAAAGATATGAAAGGTTATTGTCAAGTTCCAGAATTCAAAGTTACTTTTAAAGCAAATATTAGTTACCCTTCTTATGAAGATTTCGATATTATTCATAATGGAGGAAAAGAAGTAGCTGATAATTTTGAAGATTTTCAAGATGCTTATTTTGATATTTATAATAACCATATGGAATCTCTTGATAGTTACACAAAATTACTTGGTTATCCTGATGTAATACAAAGCTCTATGGAAGAACAATGTGCAGCTATAACTAAAGGTTTTATAGGTGGAATAGACTCACCTAAAAAATATAGAGAAGAAGTAATAAAAGATAGTAAAAATTGGATTTTACTTTTTCAAATGGATGCAATTAAAGTTGATGATTATGAATTGATGTTTGAAGATTATGGACATATCTATTTTTGGATTAAAAAAGAAGATTTAAAAAATAAAAATTTTGACAATGTTTGGCTTATTTTACAATTTTACGAATAAATTTATAATAATTTAAAAGAGGCTGTTGCAAAATTAAAATTTCAATCCTAAAGTAAAAAATAAGTGAGTTACGAATGGAAATTTTAGATAAAAAATCAAGAAATTTACTCAGTAATGAACTATTTTTTATTTTTTATTAATTTACAACAGCCCCTTTAATTTTTCTTTTCAAAATTTCTTTTATTCAACATAGTAAACACGATTTGCTTTTCTTGCTGGAACACTTGGATATTCCCCATCCACATAACCTAAAATACAATGTCCTATTCCCTCATATTCTCCTTCAATTCCAAGAGATTTTAGAATCTCTTTCCCTTCTTCAGTTTCAAATTCTTGTCTTGCTCTATTTATCCAACAACTTCCTATATTTAAAGCATGAGCAGCTAACATCATATTTCCCATAACAAGACTTCCATCATATGTCTTATTTGCCCAATCTTTTGGAGCTAAAACTACTAAAACAACAGGCGCATTGAAAAATGGATCAAAACCTTCTTTCCATCCTCCAATTTCACAATTCATTCTTGATAATTTATCACGAAGTTCTTTATTTGTTACTGAAATAATAATAGGAGATTGTTGCCCTTTCCCACTTGCTGCAAAAAGTCCACTTTCAATAACTTGGTCAATAATTTCTTTTGGTAACATATCACTTTTATATTTTCTAATACTTCTTCTTTCTTTAATTGCTTTTAAAACTTCATTCATTTTTTACCTCCAATCTTTCTAATTTTGACTATTATACACCTAAAATATAAAAAAGCCAATGCAATTTTGAACTACAATGGCTTTTTCTAATAAATTTTTTGTGAATAACTCTTTTAATATTATTATGGTGTATTTCCAATTTTCATGAAAGGTACAAGAAATGGTACTACAACAAGTGCCGGTATAGCTAATACTGCCATAACTGGTACTGCTACTACTCCCATAAGTCCACCAACTGCACCTTCTGTTGCTTGACTAGGTGGATCGGTTAAATATAACTTAGATGGGACATTTATATATTGTCCTTTCCCTTTTTCTAAAAATTCATTACGATTTTGTAATTTTACAACTTTTCCTTCAAAGTAAGGAACATCTAAAAGAATAATTACCCATTCTCCAGAATTTTCTTCAATTTCATATCTAACTTTTCTTCTATTAAGTTCATTTTTCAAATTTTCATAAAAAACTTTTTGTTCTTTTTCATAGTTAGCATTATTCCCAGATTTTTTGTTAATTGTAATCCTACTTCCAAAATCAAGTCCAACACTTCCATTTCTTGCATCAACATGAATATTTACTGAAGCATTTTTTAATTGTTCTCTTGAAAAGTTTAATTCTTTTGGAAAGTTACTTAATCTTAATAATCTATCTGCATCTTTCCCAGAAAATTGATAATCATAATTATTTCCTAACATATAGATATTATTATCATTACCTTTTACTACTAATTGAATTGTTTCATTTTTTTCCTTAACATAGTTTAATGACTGACAAGCTGTAAAAGCAAGTACAAGCATTATACACATAAATATTTTTTTTATCATTCTTTCCTCCCTATAATTATTTAGATTTTTATTACAGTGTGAGTTTTCACTATTAACCCTCTCCATGATTAATGTATTTTATTATAGCATATAAAGATTAAAATTAGGTAAAAATTTTGACTTTTTTAGTAATAAATATTAAAATATAGAAAATTTCTAATTTTGAGGATATGGAGTATATGAAAAAGAAAAAAATTAAAATTGCTTTAGCACAAATAAAAATTGAACAAAAAAATATAGAGGAAAATTGTAAAAAGATTTTTGAAAAAATAGAAGAGGCAGCTAAAGAAAATGTAGATATCATATGTTTTCCTGAACTAGCTACTATAGGTTATACTATTACTGCCGATGAACTAAAAAAGCTACCAGAAGATTTTAACAATACTTTTATTGAAGAATTACAAGAGAAGGCAAGACTTTTTAAAATACATATCTTAGTTGGTTATCTAGAAAGTAAAACAACTAAAAAATCAAGAGATTTCTATAACTCTTGTATTTTTATTGATGATGATGGTAAAATACTTGCTAATACAAGAAAAGTTTATCTTTGGAAAAAAGAAAAAACTAAATTTAAAGCTGGAAATAAATTTGTAGTAAAGAATACTAAATTTGGAAAAATAGGTATATTACTTTGTTATGATTTAGAGTTTCCTGAACCTGCAAGAATAGAATGTCTAAAAGGAGCTGAAATAATTTTTGTACCTTCCTTATGGAGTTTTAATGCTGAAAATAGATGGCATATAGATTTAGCTGCTAATTCCTTATTTAATTTACTTTTCATAGCAGGTTGTAATGCAGTTGGGGATAGTTGTTGTGGTAAATCAAAAATTGTGGAGCCTGATGGAAGCACTTTGATTGAGGCAAGTGGCACAAATGAAGAGTTATTATTAGCAACAATAGATTTAGAAAAAATCTCTGAAGTAAGAGCTAAAATACCATATTTAAGTGATTTAAAAAAATAAGGCTGTTGCAAAGTAAAATTTTCTAAGCACTACTCACTAATGAACTATTTTTTACTTTTTATTAATTTGTAACAGCCTCTATTTAATATTCATTTTTGATGTTTCATAAAAATAGTTTTTATATTCCGCCAAGTAATGTAGTAATAATTGGTATCACAATAACAAATAATAATGTACTTGTTGTTACTACATTTGTTGCATACTCTACATCTCCCTTTGCTTCATTAACCAAAATTGGTAATACTGCAAGTGCTGGAGCAGCTGACTGTACTATAAATGTTTTTATTTCTATGATTGATAAGTCTTTTAATCCTAAAATGTCTGAACCAAATTTTATTAAAATAAGCATAACAATTGGTGAGAATATGAATCTTCCTATAAGTGCGAATATAGTATCTCTATCAAATTTTATACTTTTTAATCCAGCATTATGTAAAACTATACCTATATATATTAAAGATAGTGGTGTAACTATTCCTCCTAAATATCCTAATGTTGAGTTAACAAAAGTTGGAACAGGTATACTTAAAAATAAGAATATAAGAGCAACTATAAATCCTAATAATGGAGGTGGAAATAATTTTTTCCAATTAAAAGTTGTACCTTTTTTATCTTTATCATTTGTATCATTGCCAATTAATATCGCTCCAAATGCCCAAGTTGAAACTGTATTTGTAACATAATAAACCAAAAAATATGGCAAACTCTCATTTCCAAATAGGGCAATATTTAAAGGAAGTCCTATAAAAATTGTATTTGCATTGACAACAGTATTTATAAAAGTTCCTCTTCTTCCAACTGGAACATTTAAAATTTTTACAAGTATATATGCAAAAATATATCCAATTATTACAGATAAAAATGTATAAACCAAAGCTCCTGTTAAAGATAATAAAGACTTTAAGGTCAAATATTTTAAAACAGATACAAAAATAGAGGCTGGTAAAGCAATATTCATAATCAATTTTGAAATATTTCCACTAAAACTATCACTAAACCAATTTTTTTCTTTTAATATATATCCTAATGCTATCAGTAAAACTATGGATAATATACTTCCTATTGATGTTATAAATGCTTCCATTTTCTAAGCACCCCTCTTTAAAATTTAATATTTTGGTACCCACTTAATTTTTTCAATAGCTGCTTTTATATCAGTTATTTCCTCTCTATTTAATTTTTGATCTAATGCACACTGACCAACTGCTTCAGCAACTCTTTGAGAAAATTCTGTTAATTTTGATACTGGTGGCAATGTGGCTGCTCCAGGTTTTGTTGTATCAACAATTCCTCCTAATGAGTGTGCAGCTTTTGATATCATTTCATTTGTAACTAATTTTGCTGTTGAAGCTATTGCTCCTAAACCAAGTGCTGGATATATTAAAGCATTATTAGCTTGCCCTATTTCATAAGTTACTCCCTTATATTCAACTGGGTCTGCAGGAATACCTGTTGCAACCAATGCTTTTCCATCTGTCCATTTAATTAAATTTTCAGCAGTTGCTTCTGCTAATTTTGTTGGGTTACTTAATGGAAATATAATAGGTCTTGCTGTATATGATGCCATTTCTTTTACTATTGTTTCAGTAAAAGTATTTGGTTGAGTAGAAGTTCCAACTAAAATAGTTGGTTTAACTGCTTTAACTGCTGCTTCTAAATTTGTTAATTCATTTGCATTACTAAATTCATCTCTTTTACGAGCAAATGGTTTTTGTTCAGGAGTTAAATCATCCATATCATCAAATAAAAGTCCTTGTCTATCAACTAGATAAAATCTTTTACGAGCTTCATCTTCTGATAAACCTTGTTGTAACATTTCTTGATATATTCTATCTGCTATTCCCGCTCCTGCTGTACCAGCTCCAAAACACATATATTTTTGATCAGTTAATTTTTCACCAGAAATTTTTAATGCACCTAAAATTCCTGCTAAAGTGATGATTCCTGTTCCTTGTATATCATCATTAAATACAGGATAAGTTTTCCAATATTTATGCAAAACATTTGCTGCATTTGAACGACCAAAGTCTTCAAAGTGTAAATATAATTTAGGGAATAACTTTTCAGCAGTTTGAACAAATTTATCTATAAAATCATAGTATTTATCTCCATAAACTCTTTTATGACGATTTCCTAAATATAATTTATCTTCAAGTAAAGTTTCACGGTTTGTTCCTGCATCTAATACAACTGGTAAAACTGATTTAGGGTCTATTCCAGCAGCAGCTGTATAAACCATTAGCTTTCCAACTGAGATATCAACTCCATTTGTTCCCCAATCTCCAATTCCTAAAATACCTTCTGCATCAGTTGCAACTATAAGTCTTATTTCTCTATCTTTTGTTGCATTTTTTAAAGATTCTTCTATCATTTCAGGAGAGTCTATTGACAAATAAACAGCATTTTGTGGATTTACAAATAACTCACTATAATTTTCAATATTTTCTGCTATAACTGGGTCATATACTATAGGCATAAATTCAACTACATGTTTGCTAAATAGATAATAAAATAAAGTTCTATTTGTATCAAAAATTTCCATTAAGAATCTTCTTTTATTAATTAAAGGTTCTTTACTTTTATATTGTGCATATACTTGCTCTGCTTGTTCATCAATAGTTTGAATTTGAGGTGGTAGTAAACCAATTAATTCCAATTCTTTTCTTTCTTCCTTTGTAAAAGCTGTTCCTTTGTTTAAAAATGGGTCATTCAATACTTCATAAGATTTTTTTACCATATTTACCTCCTAAAATTTATTTTTAAAATCAATAATAAATCAAGATTTTTTGCTTGATTTAATATATTATACACAAAATTTATAAAAAAGAAAAGAGATATTAAAAAAATTAATAATCTCTTTTTTATCTTGAATTTATAAAATTTTATACACCTTTAACTATTTTATCTATTTCTATTGCAGTTTTTAAAATTTCTTCTAAGTCTTTTAGGTATAACATATTTGGTCCATCAGATTTTGCTTCTGTTGGATTTGGATGAACTTCTGCAAATATTGCGTCAACACCAATAGCAAGTCCTGCTCTTAATAGTGGATATACATATTCTCTATCCCCTGATGTAGCAGTTCCAAGTCCACCAGGTTTTTGAACTGAATGTGTTACATCAAAGACAACTGGATAGTTAAACTTTCTCATTTCAAGCAAGCTTCTCATATCCACTACCATATTATTATAGCCAAATGTACTTCCTCTTTCACATAACATTATATTTTTATTTCCAGATTCTTCCATTTTAACAACTATATTTTTCATATCCCAAGGAGCTAAAAATTGTCCTTTTTTAATATTTATAGCCTTTCCTGTTTCTGCTGCTGCTATTAATAAATCTGTTTGTCTACATAAAAATGCTGGTATTTGTAAAATATCTGCTACTTTTGCTACTTCATTACATTGCCAAGCTTCATGTACATCTGTAATAACAGGAACATTAAATTTTTCTTTTGTTTTAGCAAGCATTTTCATTCCTTCTTCTATTCCTGGTCCTCTATATGAATGAATAGATGAACGATTAGCTTTATCAAAAGAAGCTTTAAAGATATATTCAATTCCTAATCTATCACAGATTTCTTTTATTCCACCTGCAACCTCATCCATCAGTTCTTGAGATTCCATAACACAAGGTCCTGCAATTAAAACAAATCTTTTCTTTCCACCAAATATAATATTTCCAACCTTTACTTTGTTTACATCATTAATTAACATTTTCCACCATCTTTCTTCTAACAATTTCTCTTCTTGCAATTTCTTTATCATCAAAGTGCCATTTTTTAGTTCCAATTATATGATAAGTTTCATGTCCCTTACCTGTAATCAGTATTATATCATTTTTTTCTGCTATGTTAATAGCTAGTTTTATTGCTTTTTCTCTATCAGGTTCAAAGAAATAATCATCTGATTTTATAAAACCTTTTTTTACATCATCAAATATTTGTTCAGGAGATTCCGTTCTTGGATTATCAGAAGTAAGTATTACAATATCTGATAGGTCTTCTGCTGCCTTTGCCATTATAGGTCTTTTAGTTCTATCCCTATCTCCTCCACAACCAAAGATTGTTATTATTCTATTACCATTTTTAATATTTCTAGCTGCTACTATCACATTTACTAAAGCATCAGGTGTATGTGCATAGTCTACTATCACTTTATAATCTTGTCCACAATCTAAAGCTTCAAATCTTCCAGGTGCTGCTTTTATAGTTGAAACTCTTTTTAAGATTTCTTCCATACTGATGCCAATTTTCAAAACAATTCCAATAGCCCCTAAGGTATTATATAAATTAAAATCTCCTAACAATGCAAACTTAACTTTCTCAATTTGATTTTTATATTTTATATCAATATAACCATCATCTAAATAATCACCTTCTAAATCTCCACCATCTATTCCATAAGAAATTATTTCAGGATTATCAATTATAAATTCATCATATAATCTTTTCCCATATTTATCATCAATATTGATTACAGAATTATTTATATCTTTCAGTTTCAAAAATAATTTTCTTTTAGCTTGAAAGTAATTTTCCATAGTTATATGATAATCTAAATGATCTTGAGTTAGATTAGTAAATAGTGCATAGTCAAAATCCACTACTTCTACTCTTCCTATTTCAAGAGAATGTGAACTTACTTCCATCACAACATATTCAATTTTTTTCTTTAGAGTTTTATCAAAAATTTTTATTAAATCAAGAGATTCAGGAGTAGTATTAACTGCTTCAAATACTTCATCTCCTATTTTGTACTCTATTGTACCTATACGAGTTATTGGGATATCTCCCATTAACTTCTCTATCATATAAGTTGATGAAGTCTTACCATTTGTTCCTGTAACACCAATAATTTTTAGCTTTCTTTGAGGCCATTCATAAAAATTTGAAGCGATATATCCAAGTTTATGTCTTATATCTTCTACCAAAACATAACTAACATTATGTTTCATTTCAACTTTTTTACTAACAATAATACAAGTTGCTCCATTTTTTACTGCACTATCTATATAGTTATGTCCATCAACATTGGCTCCTTCAAATGCAATAAATATATAATTTTCTTTTATTTTTCTCGAATCATATTCAATACCATCATATTTTCTATCTAGATTTACATCCTTTAAAACTTTATATTCTATACCTGAAAAAATATTCATTATATCTCCTTGTTTTCTATTTGCCAGTCAATTTCTTTTTGATTTAAATCTTTTAATATTCTATTTACTTCACTAAAATGCTTGCAACCAAAAAAGCCTTTATTTGCTGAAAGAGGACTAGGATGAACTCCTTTTAGAATATAGTGTTTATTAGTATCTATAAATTTTTCTTTAGCTTTAGCATTATTTCCCCATAATATAAATATTACAGGTTTTTCTCTTTCATTTAATTTCTTTATTATATTATCTGTAAAAGTTTGCCAACCGATTTTAGAATGAGAATTAGCTTCACTATCTCTAACTGTTAGAGTAGTATTTAAAAGTAACACACCTTGCTTTGCCCATTTTTCAAGAAAGCCATTATTTGGAATATATAGTCCTAAATCATCTTGTAATTCTTTATACATATTTACAAGTGAAGGTGGAGTTTTTATTCCATAATTTACAGAAAATGCTAATCCATGTGCTTGTCCTCTTTGATGATAAGGATCTTGTCCTAAAAGGACAACTTTTACTTCTGAATAAGGAGTAAGTAAAAAAGCATTTAATATATCCTTTTTAGGTGGATATACTGTATAATTTTTGTATTCTTCTTCAAGAATTTCTTTTAATTTCAAAAAATATTCTTTTTTAAATTCTTCTTCTAAAATCTCTTTCCAATCATTATTAATTTTTGACATATTCCCTCTCTTTCATATCTTACTAAAAATATATTCTCTCCATAATTTAGCATTTTCACAGTCAGAATCTATACCCTTTCCTTCTATATAGAATGGTTCCCATTGCCAATCATCTCCACCAACACAGCCAACTTTTGACCAATTATTTAACAATTCCTTAAAATTATTTGCTAAATAATGACCATGCCCATCTCCACCATCATGGCTTAAATAGACTATTTTTCCATAATTTTCTTTTTCTAATTCAATAGCAAAATAATCTCCATTCCCAACTTCATAAAAAGCTAATTTATTATGCCAAACTTTATCATATTCATCATTATAATCAGGGTAGCAAATATCTACCCAACCCTGTCTACTCTCTTCAAAATTTAATAAAAAATCTAATCCCCAATGTAAATCTCCAGAAAATACAGCTCTAAAATTTTCTGGAAATTCTATTTGCTCTTCTTCTTCATCTTTATAAGTAGACCAAAAATATTCAAAATGTGATGAATAATTTAAAAGTATATCTCTAAAATCTTCTGGTATTCTATAACCTAATTTTTGTTCAACGTCTAAAATTTCTTCTTCCTTTACTGGAATTTCAATTTTAGTTTCTCTAATATAGCCCCCTATATTTTCTATTCCCTTTTGAAATTTTTTTAGTTCTTGTATAAAATTATCCCAATTAAATTCAACCATATTAATACCTCTTAACTTTCTCCTTATAAAAAAAGGAAGAAAAAATCTTTTCTCCCTATTTTATCATAAAATTATAATATTCAATAATTATTTATCATCTAATTCTTGAAAAATTTTCATTTTCTCATCCACATCTTTATTATGATGTTGTAAACATAGTTTTGCTAATTCAAAATTAATATTTTTTAATTTTTCAAAAGCTATTTCTGGATGTTTTTCTAAAATTTTATCTCCAATTATAACTTTTTTTATTCTTCTAAAAAGTCCTACTTTACCTTTTCCACTATCATGTAAAAGAGCCAATTTTAAATAAATATCTTGTGAAGATAAAATCTTATTAAACTTTACTTTTTGATAAAGCTTATATGAATGCACTTTATCATAATTTACCATTTTAGAAAAAATTAAAAACTCTTCTTCTGATAATATTTTTTTTACTTCATTATTCCAATTATCATCAAAATTAGAAAAAATATATTGATAAACTTGTTTTATCCTTGAAATTAGCATATTATTGCCATTTTTCACTTAGAAGTCTACCATTATCATATTTTATTATAGTATCCAAACTTCCATCTTCTCTATATTTTTTCCAAACTCCATCTTTTCTCCAAGCTTTGTACTTTCCTTCTTCTGAAACCTTTCCATTGCTCCAATAGAATTTCCAATCACCTGTTCCACCTTCAAAAATACTTTTGTGTAAAAGATTTCCACTTCTATCATAAGATTCTATACCATTTATTTTATCATTTGAATAGTAAACTATTGATTTTAATTTACCATTTTCATAATAAGATTTTTGTTGCCCATTTAATTTTCCCTTGGTATACATTTCAGATAGTAGCTTTACTTGTTTTCCTTTTGCAAAATATGCAGTTTCACCATCTAAAAGTCCATTTTTATATTCTTCATAAGACTCAATCTTATCATCAATTACAACTCCAAATACTCCAGTAAAAGGTGTATTTGAACCTTCTTTGTATGCAATCTTATCTTTCATTTTTCTTTCATAGATATCAACTATTGAATTTTTATCAACTGTTCTTGTTGCACTTTCCTCTGGAATATCTTTAACATCCTCTGAGTTTTTAGCAACTTCTACATTTTTTTCTTTAGTTTCTTTTGCTTCTTTTGTTACTTTTTTTTCTGTTTTTCCTCCTACTATTTCATTTGAAATTTGGTCAAGTGATTCAACTTCTCTTATTTCAGCATTTAATATTGAAAAATTAAATAATACTCCTGCTAAAATAAAAAACTTAGTAAATTTTTTCATTGTTTTAATCTCCTACTATTTAGAATAATTTGGTGCTTCTTTTGTTATTGTTATATCATGTGGGTGGCTTTCTATTAAACCTGCTCCTGTTATTTTAACAAATTTTCCATTGATTTGTAAATCTTTTATTGTTTTAGTTCCACAATACCCCATACCTGCTTTTATTCCACCTGCAAGTTGAAATACAACATCCTTTACAGAACCTTTATATGCAATACGCCCTTCTATTCCTTCTGGAACTAATTTAGAGTTATCAACTTCTCCTGCTTGGAAATATCTGTCTTTTGAACCTCTTTTCATTGCAGCTATTGAACCCATACCTACATATATTTTAAATCTTCTTCCTTCAAGAATTATTTCTTCTCCTGGTGCTTCTTTTGTTCCTGCAAGTAAACCTCCAAGCATTACACAATCTCCACCAGCTGCTAAGGCTTTAACTATATCTCCTGATAATTTTATTCCTCCATCAGCTATTACACCAATATCTTTATCTTTACAATATTCATATACATCATTTACTGCTGTAAGTTGAGGAACACCAACTCCTGCTACAACTCTTGTTGTACAAATAGAACCTGGTCCTATTCCAACTTTTACTGCTGATACTCCTGCTTCTATAAGTTCTTTTGCAGCTTCCGCTGTAACTATATTTCCACCAATTATATCTAAATCTGGGAAATTCTTTTTAATTTCTTTTATCATATTTATTACACCTTGTGAATGTCCATGAGCAGAATCCACAGTTACAATATCTACTCCTGCTTTCACTAAAGCACTTACTCTTTCTATTGTATCTGATGCTACTCCAACTGCTGCACCACATCTTAATTTTCCAAGCTCATCTTTACAAGCATTTGGATATTGAATTATATTATCTATATCTTTTATTGTGATTAAACCTTTTAAATATCCATTTTGATCTGTTATTGGCAATTTTTCTATTCTATTAGCAAGTAAAATTTCTTTTGCCTGTTCTAAAGTTGTCCCAACTGGAGCAGTAATTAAACCTTTACTTGTCATTATATCTCCAACAGGTTGGTCAAGATCTTTACGATATTTAATATCTCTATTTGTGATTATTCCTATTAACTTTCCATCATCTTCAATTACAGGTAAACCAGAAATTTTATATCTACTCATTAATTCTTCTGCTTGATAAACTCTACTATCTTTATTTAATGTTATAGGATTTGTTATCATTCCACTTTCTGATCTTTTTACTCTATCAACTTCAGCGGCTTGTTCTTCAATAGACATATTCTTATGAATAAAACCTATTCCTCCTTGTCTTGCAAGAGCTATTGCTAAATCAGATTCAGTAACTGTGTCCATAGCAGCACTTAAAATTGGTAAATTTAATGTAATCTTTTTTGTAAGTCTTGTTTTTAAACTAACTTCATTAGGAAGTACATCAGATTTTGCAGGTATTAATAGAACATCATCAAAGGTTATTCCTTCTTTTACAATTTTTCCATTCATCATTTTTTCTCCTTAATCTCAATAAAATTTTATATAGATAGATTACAACAATTCATTATAAATTTTTGATATTATAGCACAAAATATAATCTTTTTAAATATTATTTTTCTCTCCCCAATCACACATCATATTTAAAATGGGTATCAAAGTTTCTCCTTTTTTTGAAAGACTATATTCCACTCTTGGAGGAATTTGTGGATATTCTTTTCTAATAATAATATTATCTTCTTCAAGTTCTTTTAATGTACTTGTTAAAGTTTTAAAAGAAATATTCCCTATACTTCTTTTTAATTCATTGTATCTCATAAAAGGTGAATTTTCATATAATTTATATATAATAATCATTTTATATTTTCCACCAATCAATGATAAAGTATATCCAAAACCTGTATCTTCAAGCTTTATATTCTTTTCAACACAACTTTTATTTTCCATTTACACTCTCCTTTAAGTTAGTATCTAACCATAATGTGCGTACTTACATTTAATTATAATATATTATATAATTTTTTTAAAGTTAATTTTATGTTATTGGAGGTTTTTATGAAAACATTAATTGTAATTGTACACCCTAATTTAAAAGATTCAAAAGTCAATAAAGCTTGGATAAAAGAAGCTGAAAAATATCCAGATAAATTTACAATTCATAATCTATATGAAGTTTATCCTAATGAATTAATTGATATAGAGAAAGAACAGAAATTGATTGAGGAACATAGTAGTCTAATATTACAATTCCCTATTTATTGGTTTAATTGTCCACCTCTTATGAAAAAATGGTTAGATGAAGTTTTTACTGAGGGATGGGCTTATGGAAAAAATGGTAATAAACTATTAAATAGAAATGTAGGTTTAGCGGTTACAGCTGGTATAGATGAAAAAAATTATTCAGAAGTTGGAAAATATAAACATAGTCTTAAAGAAATTCTTCTCCCATTTGAGATAACATTTAACTATTGTTCAGCTAACTACAAAGGTTTTAATGCATTTTATAGTGCTGAATTTGAAGCCACTGATAAAAGAATAAAAGAAAGTATACCTCAATATATCAATTTTTTAAATTCTATTTAATACTGAAAAATATCCATTAATGTTAGAAAACTTTTTTAAGTAATCTTTAAACATTAATGGATATTATTTTAAACTCCTATATTCTTTTTAAATCATTAACCATAGAATCAATATTATAATTAACTTCTTTTTTTAGTTTTTCTATTGTCTTTTTTTCTATTTCATAAGAGCCAAGAGGCTTACTTTCTGAATCTCTATAATTAGAATCTGGTGGGACATTTCCTGAATATTTAACATTTTTTACTGTATTTCTAACAGTAACATCATTATTTATATTATTACTATAATAACTTCCTCTCATAGATAATAAATAATGAATAGTTCCTACTTCCTCAATAGTTGTAGTAGTTTTTGTAAAATTAAACACTTTTATTATAGGTTTTCCAGTTGAGTCAGTTCCAGTTTGTACTTCTTTACTCATTTGTTCTGTATTAGTATTAGAAGAAGTCTTATAACTGTATTCTCCATTTTTATATTCAATAAAAAGTTCTATCCCATTACTTACAGAGTAACCTATTGAACTCATAGCATCATTAATCCTACTTGATATATCAGAATTATTTGAACTTAAACTATATTTAAAATATCCCTTTTCTTTTGTTTCACTTAATAATTTATTGGTGTCCTTATAGTTTGAAATATATTTTTGAGCTTCTCTAAAATAATAATTTGCAGCCCTGTATTTTGCCTTTGAAGAACCTGCATTTCTATATTCTTCCATTCCCTTATTATAGTTATCTGCTGCATCATTCAAATCTGCTTGATGTTTAACATTTTCATAATTTGAATAAGAGTTCCTATAATTACTTTGATATCTTGAATATATTTCATTTGCTTTATAATAAAGATTTTGAGCACTTCTTAGATATCGATTACTTCCTTGTTTTTCTTCTATTTGTGCAAGCTCTATATAACCATCTGCTCTATGTTTTGCAATTTCCTTTTTAAAAGAACTATATAATTCTATTTTACTGTTATCTAAATCAGGTTTAGATTCAGCCAATCTACCTATTGAATTATCCATATTAATTACATAGTCTATAATTTCTAAAGCATATGTATGATCTTTCCTTATATCTGTATTTTGTAAAAATAATTCTTTGTTAGTTTTTAAAGCTAAATTAAAAATATCTCTTATATTGTTACTAGCTAAAAAATCTCTTTGTGCTTGAAATTCCCTTGAATACTCACTATTATCAGAAGCAATATATATTTGAAAAAGTTCTACATTAGCTTGATTTCTATCTGTTAATTTTTCACTATTCTTTAATTTTTCATAGTGCTCAAAAATATTTAAAAACTTATTATTAATTTCAATTTTTTTCTTTTCTTTTAATTTTTTAAAATTTTCTGGCTTCTCATCAAAATATTTAAAAGTTAATTCCACATTTTGAACATAATCTCCTCTTTCATATGCCTTTCCTGCCTTATATAAATTACTGCAAGAGATTAAAAAAAAGCAAAGAACAATAAATAAAATCTTTTTCATCTTAGGTTTCCCCCTTAAATAATTAAGTTGTTGTCTTATTTATAATATATCTTTCATCTTTTTTAGTCAATTATATTTTAATTTCTTTTATATTTAAAATTTTAAAACTTCAAAATAATTAATTGAAATAATGTTAAAAAGAATATATAATTAATAAAATATATTCTTAAATTTTAATTATTTATTAGAAAGGTGGAAATATGGAAAAAGAAAAGCTTTACAAAAAAATTTCTCAAGAGATACTTGAAAATATTGGTGGTCCTCAAAATATTCAAGGAGCTGCCCACTGTGCAACTCGTCTTCGTATTGTCCTTAAAGATTTATCATTGGTTAAAACTGATAAATTAGAAAATATTGATTTGATTAAAGGTTGTTTTATTGCAGGAAGTCAATTACAACTTATTCTGGGGGCTGGGACAGTAAATGAAGTTTATAAAGTTTTTGCAAAAGAAGCTAAATTAGAAAATATGTCTTTATCTGATGTAAAAGATATAGCTGCTAAAAAAGAAAATCCTCTACAAAAAGTTATCAAAGCATTATCAGATGTCTTTGTAGAAATTATTCCTGCTATCCTAGCAGCTGCAATCTTATTAGGAGTTACTGGATTTTTAGCTAATTTTGAAGCTGTCAAAACAAATCAAACTCTGTATGCAATCAATCGTTTAGCTTTCTTAGCATCAGTTGGAATTTTTGCAGTATTACCTATGGTTGTTGTGTACTCAGCAACAAAAAGATTTGGTGGAAGAGCAATTTTAGGTATAGTTGTTGGAGCAATAATGCTTGATGGAAGTCTTGCTAATGCTTATTCAATAGGTACTCCTGGATTTAATCCTGAAATTTTAGATTTATTTGGGTTGAAAATTCAAATGGTAGGCTTTCAAGGTGGTATCATAGTTGCACTTATGATGGGATACATTGTTGCAACTCTCGATAAATTTTTTGAAAAGAAAATTCCTTCTGTTATTAAACTTTTAATTTCTCCTATGTTGACAGTTTTTATTTCTACTTTCTTATTATTCACAATAGTTGGACCTGTTGGGCGTGAACTTTCAAATTACATAACAGGTGGACTTGTATACATTAGTACTGAGTTTGGTATGATAGGATATATGATATTTGCAGGTTTACAACAAATTATTGTTATAACTGGATTACATCATATTTTAAATGCAGCAGAAGCACAATTGATTGCAACAACTGGAAGAGATTTTTTAAACCCTTTGATGTCAGTTGCATTAATTTCACAAGGTGGAGCAGTAATTGGATATTATCTATTACATCGTAAAGATAAAAAAGTTGCTGAAATTGCATTACCTTCATTTGTAAGTATTTTATTTGGTATAAGTGAGCCAGCAATTTTTGGTGTAAATTTAAAACATAAGTTTCCTTTGGTTGCTGGTTGTATTGCAGGAGCAATAGCAGGTGCATTTGTATATATATTTAAATTAACTTCTCTTGGCTTTGGAGCAACTGCAATTCCAGGTTTATCTATAATAGATCCTGCTAATAATGGTTATATAAATTATATTATAGTTCATTTAATAGGAATTTTTGCAGGTATAGTTTTATGTTACTTTATAGGAAAAGTTAAAACTAAAAAAGCTATTGAAGAAGTAAAAACTGAAATAAAAGAAAATAAAAATATAGAAGAAATTTCTTTAATTCCACCAGTAAATGGAGAAGTGAAAGATGTTTCTCAGTCAAGTGATCAAACATTTGCTTCAAAGGCTATGGGAGATGGAATTTTAGTAAATCCTATTGATGAAGTTTTTGTTGCCCCTGCTGATGCAAAAGTTGAATTAGTATTTCCTACAAAACATGCCATTGGTTTAACTTTAAAAGATGGAAGTCAAATTTTAATTCACTGTGGTATAAATACTGTTACTATGAATGGTGAAGGTTTTGAAACTTATGTTGAAGAAGGACAAGAAGTTAAACAAGGAGATAAATTAGTAAAAATGGATTTAAAGAAAGTTCAAGAAGCTGGACATAGTACACAAACTTTGATAATAGTCAATGAAGTTGGACAAGGAAGTAAAGTTATAGTTGATGCAAATAGTAAAACTCCAATTATTATAAAAAAAGCTTAAAAGGATAAAAAATGAATAGAGAAGAATATTTTAAATTTATAAAAAATAGTAATGATTTAAGATTAAAGGTAAATAGTGATCCTTATCGTTTGCATTTTCATTTAATGCCTCCTATGGGTTGGTTAAATGATCCTAATGGACTTTGTGTAATAAAAGGAGTAAATCATATTTATTTCCAATATACTCCTTTTTCTGCAACTTGGGGAATGAAATTATGGGGACATTATTCTACTGAAAATTGGATAGACTATAAGGAATATGATGCTTTTCTATTTCCAGATATAAAAGAAGATAAAGATGGTGTATACAGTGGTTCTGCCTTTGTAGAAAATGGTGAAGTTCATTATTTTTATACTGGAAATGTTAAATACACTGATAAAGAATATGATTATATTTTAAATGGGCGTGAACAAAATGTAATAGAGCTTATTTCAAAAGATGGTTTTAATTACAAAAATAAAATTGTTCTTTTAAAAAATTCTGATTATCCTAAAAATATGTCTACTCATGTTCGTGATCCAAAAGTATTTAAAATTGAAAATGATTACTTTATGATTTTAGGTGCAAGATCAAAAGATAATAAAGGTTGTGCCATTTTATACAAATCTACAGATTTAAAAAGATGGGATTACTATATGGAGATAAAATCCGATAAATATTATGGTTATATGTGGGAATGTTGTGATTTAGTAAAAGTTGAAGATGTTTGGTTTCTTATTTGTTGTCCCCAAGGAATAGAACATGATGGAATTAATTTTGCTAATATTTATCAAATTGGCTATTTTCCAATAAATATTAATTTTAAAGAAAAAACATATAAGTTAGGAGAATTTATAGAGTTAGATAGGGGCTTTGATATCTATGCCCCTCAAACTTTTATTGATAATAAAGGAAGAACTGTGTTAATTGCTTGGATGGGTATACCTGATGCAAATTATACTAATAATAAAACTATAAAAAACGGTTGGCAACATGCTCTATCTATACCTAGAATATTATCAAAAAAAGGAAATAAAATTTTACAACAACCTTTACCAGAACTTGAAAGTCTAAGAAGTAATAAAAAAGTGAGTACAGATAACCATATTAAATTTTTAGTTTCTACCTTTGAGTTAATAATTGATATTGAAGATTCAAACAAATTTTTATTAATTATGGAAGATGTAAACTTATCTCATAAAAATAATATTTTTTCATTGGAAATGAATGAAAGTGGAGAAGGTAGAGATAAAAGAGCTGTTTATTTAAAAGAACTTAAAAATATACGAATGTTTGTTGACACAAGTTCCATAGAAATTTTTATCAATGATGGAGAAGAAGTCTTTACAAGTCGTTTTTATCCTAAAAATAAAAATATAAATGTTGAAGTATTTAATAAAGGTACTTGTACTTACTATGATTTAAATAATTTTAAAATAGTAAAGGAATAGTATTTATGAAAAAGTTTTTTAAAATACTTATACTACTTACATTTATATTTAATACTTTAATTACCTATTCTATTGATATTAAGAAGAAATATTCTGATAAATATATGGTTGATTTACATGCTTGGTTACCTAACACTTTTGAAGAACTAAAATCTATTAATGAAAACGAATTATATAAAATGGCAGTTGAAAAATATCATTACCATCAAGATAAATCTAATTTCTATACTATAAAAGAACTAAAACAAATTGAAAAACTTGTAAATGTAGAAAAGCTTAATCAATATTTTGTTGAAAGATTGAATAAAGAAAGAGCAAAATTAGGCTTATCTTCTAATGTTAGGATTGATAATACTTTAATAAAAGCTGCTAAAATTCTTTCTAATGAATTGGCTTCTACCAAAAAATTATCTCATAAAAGACCTAATAAAACTGAATATTGGACTGTCTTTGAAAAAGTGGATAAAAGCTTAATGGAGAAATATTCTTTTGAAAACATTTTAAAAGTTAGTATATCTAATGAGGCACAGATGATTTCTGAAAAATTTATAGCTAATTATTTCTTTGATTCATGGAAAGAAAGTCCAGAACATTGGGAATTTATGATTGACCCAGAACTAAGAAAAATAGGTGTAAATTTCTCTTTTGGTTCTTCTGATGATACTAATTTCTTAGTTCAAATTAACTATGGTGTTTTATTTGGAATAGGATAGATTAAAAATATATAACTGTTAGTGTTCTAGGAGTATTCTAAAACTCTTAAAACACTAATGGTTTTTATAATAATTTTAATTATTCCACATAAAATATTTCTTTACTCTTAACCTCCATAGCCCCCAATCTATAATTAAAAAAGCTTCCTGTATCAAGGCAGAAGACATTATTAGGATATTCTCTAACTTTTCCAGACACACTTGGAGTATGTCCAAAAAATATATTTTTTCCAGTATTATTATTTTCCCAAAAATTATCTCTATTCCATACAAGATAATCTACTTCTTGCTCTTCAACTGACTTTGAGCAGTCAAAACCAGCATGTACAAATATACTTTTATCAGATACTATCATAAAAGGCATAGCCTCTAAAAAATTTTTTAACCATTTAGCATTTGAAATATCTAAAAGGTTTTTATCATCTTTTCCGATAATTTTTTTTATATACTGTACATAATTATATACTGTTTCATCTCCTCCTACCTTATACCACAAGTCTTTATAGTAAGAAGAAATAAAAGCACTCTCATAAAGCATTTCTTCATGATTACCCCATATATGTTTATATGATATGTTTTATTGGATAACCTTGCTCTTGTAATTCAATATATTTTAGATATAACTCAATAGAATTTTCTCCTCTATCACAACTATCTCCTAAAATAATCAATAAATCATCTTTTTTTAAATCTATTTTATTTAATAATTTTTCAAAAAGATTATAATAACCATGAATATCTGATACTACAAAAATTCTATTATATTCATTTTCATTTATATATTCAATTTTAAAATTTGAACTCATTGTTTTCACCTCATTTTATTCCTTACATAAATTATACAATATTTGTCAACAGAATATTTATGAGTATTGCAATTCAATAAAATATGACATATCATATAAATATATTTAGTCTATATGGAGGTAAAAATGATAGGAGCAATAATTGGGGATATTATAGGTAGTACTTATGAATTTATAGATAATGTTAAAGATAAAAATTTTGAATTGTTTGTCCCTTATAGCATGACTACTGATGATAGTATTATGTCACTTGCAGTAGGACAAGCCTTAGTAAATACTTATAAAGAAAAAGATACTATAAAAATTCAAAATGAACTAATTAAACAAATGCAAAAATTTGGAAGAGAATATCCATATTCTGGTTATGGTTTAAAATTTAAAGAATGGTTAAGAGAAGAAAATCCTAAACCATATAATAGTTTTGGTAATGGTTCAGGTATGAGAGTTTCATCTGTTGCTTGGTTATATAATAATCTTGAAGATATAAATAAATATGCTGAAATTACAGCTTCAGTATCTCATAATCATCCAGAAGGAATAAAAGGGGCTTGTGCTATTGCTTCTGCAATATATTTTGCAAGACAAAATAAAAGTAAAGAAGAAATAAAAAAATACATAGAAGATAGATTTAAGTATAATTTTGAACCTATTTCTGAAATTAGAAAATGGCATACTTTTAATGAAACATGTCAAGTTACTGTTCCAATAGCTATACAAGCTTTCTTAGAAGGAAAAGACTTTGAAAATATCCTAATAAATGCCATTTATGCAGGTGGAGATACTGATACCATAGCTTGTATGGCTTGCAGTATAGCAGAAGCATATTATAAAATTCCTGATAAATTTTTAGACTTTTGTTATTCTAAAATAGCATTGGACTTAAAAATAGCTTTAAAAAATTTTTTAATATTAATAAAAAAAGAAAAGAGATTAAATAATAATCTTGAAAAAGTTTTAATCTTTTTGGAAAAAGAAAATATTTAAAATGAGCAAAAAAGAGGATTTTTTATTTATTGATAATTTTTAAATCCTCTTTTGTTATTTATAAGCTTTGATTATCATCAATAATAAAACTTATAGCAATAATTGTGAAAACTAATTGATATATTTTTTCAAAGTAGAAACTTACTTCAATTAATCCATAAAAGTTTATAAATAGATAAACTGAAATTGCTAATAATTTTATATATTTTTTTAATCTATCTTTCTCTCTAAAATAGTTTTTCAACATGCTAATAAAAAGATTTATTAAGAAAACAATATATACTACCAAAGTTAAAGTACCTTGAGTTACAGCTGTCTCTATAAAATTATTGTGGTAATGAGTTACATGATACGACTTTATATTACTATTTTGATATTTATAAAAACCTTCCCCTAATAAAGAAAATTCTTTTGCTTTTTTTATACCCTCCATAAATATAGGATATCTAGCCTCTTTTTTTATTTTTTCTTTACTTGTTATTGAACTTTCTATTCGACTAATTACACGAATTTTATCAGAGTATTTAATTAAAGGTATAATAAAGCTTAAAATAAGAATTGCTGTAATTAAACCCTTTTTCCAGTCTAATATAGTAAAAATTAAAATTATTGTCAATAGAATTGCTAAAAAACTGCCTCTTGATTGAGTAAAAAATACTAACATCAAATTAATAATTGTATAACAAGCTAATAAGATTTTTATATATTTTTTTTTATAGTAAAAAAAAGAAAAAAATCCTAATAATAAGTATATCCCTACTTCAGCTGCATATTTAGGAGTAGAAGTATCTCCTACTAATCTATAGGATCTGATAATATCTAAATTTTTATAGAACTCGATACATCCTTTATAAATTGGAGGAATTGAGATAAGTAATAATATTGGCAATATATATTTTACATACTTATCTTCAAGTTTATAATTTAATAAAACTAGCATAAATCCAATACTAAATATTGTTGCATGTGAAAAAACATAAAATTTATCATTTCCTTTTTCATCAACAAGTATATAAGAAATTGTAACTAATATTAGATATAAAAGCCCTACTATTATATCTATTTTATGTGTTAAATATCTCTTTATACTATTTTTTAAAGAATACACAAAAATTAAAAACATTATAAATGTTGAAATAGCATCTTTGGTATCTCCTCCTCTACGAGATAAAAAAAATAAATACACAAGTATTGAAAGTACTATCAAATTATTTAAAAACTCATGTTTTTTACTGCTAACATTCATATTAAATCTTCCACCCTTTTTCCCTTAGTTTTTTTTTGTATTTTTTAATTTTTTCCACTAAAGGAAGTTTTTTTATTTTTTTTATGAGTAATGCAAAATAGTAGAATATATTTTTTAAATATGGATATTCCATCTCTTTATATGAGTCCATTTTCATAGTTAACATATCATAATGGGCTCTGTAATTTCCAAAAAACATTTCCTTTCCCTGAGTATCTAAAATAAAAAGTTTTCCATTAGAATTTAAAAAATTACTTGGATTAAAATCACCATGATAAAAACCTTTTTTATGAATTTTTTTCATTAAATTCACAAGAATTTCCAGATTTTTTTCTTCTGTACCAATTACTCTTTCCATTACTAATAAAGAATATGTTATCATTCCATTTTTTCTTTTTGTAATTGCTATTAGAGGTTTTGCATATTCTTTAATTTTATATTTATTAATTAATTTATTAATATTAATAAGTGTAGTTAAGGCTTCTCCTTTTTTGAAAAAACTCATTAATTTTCTTTGAGGTATTATATATTCATTTCTTGGCTCTTTATTAACATAATTATTTCCATTAACTTCTATTATGGAAACATAGTTTCTTTTTGTATCTTTTAAAATTTTTACTATATTATATTCTTTATCTAATATTTTTTTTGCAATTTCTATATATTTATTATCATAACAAAATATTTCAAATTCTTTATACTTCTCTTTTTTTAGTTCTAACATTGTAATTTCCTTTACTTTAATATTGTTATTCTTATATCATTTCTAATCTCTGAACAACCATTTTTACAAAAATATTCTTTATTTGAAAATATTTCTTTTTTTCTTTTATAATAATATTCTTCATTCATAGAATGTTTTTTTGTAGGATCACTATAATGCCATAAATGTATTTGCATATTAGGAGTTTTTAACTCTTTACCTTTTATACCCGCAACATAAAGCCTATTACCAAAATCATCATCTTCTTCTCCCCAGCCATTATAGTTTTCATCATATCCATTTACTTTTAAATAATCACTTTTCATTACTGCATAACTCATTCCAACAAGTTTTATTCCTCTTTTTGAGAGTTTTAAAATATTTAAAATTCTTCTTTTTCTATCAGTCCTCAAAGTTTTATTTACACTTACAAGATAATGTGTAGGTAAAGGTTTCAATAGATCTTCATACTTATTTGATGATTCTATTTTTTCTAAAATTGTATTTTTTTCTTTTTCATTTACTGAAATAGGTCTACAAAGAAGAAAACATCCTTTTTTTATATTTTTTTCCATATATTCAATATATTCTTCACCAAAAATTAAATCTTGATCACAAAAAACTAAAAGTTCACCTTCTGAATTTATAACTCCATTATTTAAAGCTCTTGTTTTTCTAAAACCTTTATCTTCTTGATAAATATGTTTTATTTTAAAAGAAGCTTTTGGAATCAAATCAGCAATATAATCTAATATTTGTTGTGAAGAACCATCATCTGTAATAATTAACTCATCAATTTGCCTATTCTGTCTTAAAAGACAAATAAAAAGAGCTCTAAAATGTTCTAATCTATTATAAATGGGAACTATAACTGATATTTTCATAGTTGGTCTCCTTATCTATTTTATTTTCATTTTAATATTATAGCATAAAATGACTTTTTATAAAAAATAATAGTCTTTTATTTT
>ERZ773100.316-NODE-316-length-26989-cov-5.788669_pt1 | contig 26989 bp, 22 predicted proteins | sample MGYA00511119_ERZ773100 | MGnify/ENA primary metagenome ERZ773100 (study PRJEB29015, sample SAMEA2738000) | human oral metagenome | biome: human oral; feature: human-associated habitat; material: dental | place: China | collected 2111 ...
TGATACAAAAGGACAAAATGTAAGAGGTGGATTAGGACTAAGAGTTATATTCTAACAAAATTAGTTTATATCACTTATACTGGTGGTCATAGATATTGAAACACATTTATGGCTACCAAGTAAGTGTTATTAATAAAACACTAACACTAGTGTATATAGATTATTATTTCCCAGAAGAAGGTTAGTATAATAGGAAAAATTTATCTTATTATATTAACCTTTTTTATTGATAAATTAAATATCTTTATGATTCAAGGTTTCACACAGACACTTTTAGTTAGGTTACCTTTTGCTTATTTTATGAGTATACAAGAAAATGCAAGTTTGGTTAAAATTGGATTTTCAGCACCTATGGCATCAATCTTTGCAATTATTATAAATTTTATTTTTTACTTAAGAAACAAGAAATATTATATATTTTTAGACAAATAGTTTAATAAAAAGAATACTAAAGTGCATAAAAATACTAAAAAATTTAATTAATAATGCCTTATTTTTAAATGTATTTATTTGTAAAAGATTTAATTAGTGTTATAATATAACTAAATTATAAAATCTTAAGGAGTGTTATAATGTTAAATGAAATTGCAAAAGATATATATTTAGTAGAAGTACCTTTACCTAAAAATCCATTGAGAGCATTAAATTGTTATTTTATTAAAAATGGAGAAAATATTTTAGTTATAGATAGTGGTTTTGACCATAAAGAAAGTGAAAAAGTATTTTTTGATGCCTTAGAAGAATTAGGAGCAAAAGTTGGAAAAACAGATATGTTTTTAACTCACTTACATGCTGACCATTCAGGATTAGCTTTAAAATTTAAAAATAAATATCAAGGGAAAGTTTATTGTAGCCAAATAGATACAGACTACATAAATCAAATGAAACATGAACTATATGCTAATAGATTTGTTCCTACATTAAAAGTTATGGGAATAGATCCAGATTTTAAATTTTTTGAAACTCATCCTGGGCTTGTTTATTGTGTGAAAGGAAAACTGGATACTACAATAGTCAAAAATGGAGATAAAATAGATTTTGGAGATTATCATTTTGAAGTTATTGATTTAAGTGGTCATACTCCTGGACAAATGGGAATATATGATAGAGAACATAAAATCTTATTCTCAGGAGACCATATTTTAAATAAAATAACTCCTAATATAAGTTTCTGGGAATTCAAATATGAAGATATTTTAGGGACATATCTTAAAAATTTAGATAAAGTCTATAATATGGAAGTAGATATAATATATTCAGCACACAGAGGAATAATTGAAAATCCTAAAATAAGAATAGAAGAACTTAAAAAGCATTATACTGATAGAAATGCAGAAGTATATGGATTATTAAAAGAAGGAGAAAAATTTTCTGCTGCTCAAATTGCAGCTAAAATGCACTGGGACTATAGAGCTAAAAATTTTGAAGAATTCCCTAATAATCAAAAGTGGTTTGCAACAGGAGAAGCATTAGCTAACTTAGAGCATTTAAGAGCTATTGGTAAAGCAGATTATGAATTTATAGATGGAGTTGCTTTTTATAGAGTCTTATAAGAGTTAAAAAAGAAGTAGAAATTATTTTACTTCTTTTTTATTTATTTTCAAGTCTTTAAGATATATTTATAAAATAGTATTTGCATTCATTATATATTTGATGTATAATTACAAGAAAAATTTTTAAATTTTCTATATATTAAAGGAGACAAAAACATGAATAACTTATTGGACAACTTTGGTACTAACTGCTTTTCAGAAAAGAATTTAAAAAATAGAGTTCCAGACTATGTGGTTAAAAAATTTTTAGAAATCAAAAATGGAAAAACAGAACTTACACTTGAAATTGCAGATATAATAGCTAATGCTATAAAAATGTGGGCATTGGAAAAAGGAGCAACACATTACACACATTGGTTTCAACCTTTAACTGAATTGACAGCTGAAAAACATGAATCTTTTATATCTATTAATTCAGATGGAACTAGTATGGCAAAATTTTCAGGAAAAGATTTAATGAAAGGAGAATCTGATACTTCTTCATTTCCAAATGGAGGTTTAAGATCAACTTTTGAAGCAAGAGGTTATACTGCTTGGGACATAAGTTCACCTATGTTTTTAAAGGGAGAAGAGGGATCTAAAACATTATACATTCCAACAGCTTTCATAGCATATAATGGAGAAGCTTTAGATAAAAAGGTTCCTTTACTTCGTTCTATAAATTCTATAAAAGAACAAGCTTTGAAAATTCAAAAATTATTAGGGGATAATGAAACTGAAAATATAAATGTAACTCTTGGTGTGGAACAAGAATACTTTTTAGTTGATAAACAATTTTTTTATAAAAGACAAGATTTAGTTTTATCTGGAAAAACTGTTTTTGGTTGTTTACCACCAAAAGGACAACAAATGAATGATCATTATTATGGAACAATAAAAGAAAGAATAGAAAGTTTTATGGCTGAACTTGATAATGAGCTTTGGAAAGTTGGAGTTATGTCAAAAACAAAACATAATGAAGTTGCTCCAAATCAATTTGAAATTGCATTGATGTTCAGTACTGCAAATGTTTCTGTTGACCAAAATCAGATTACTATGGATATGATTAAGAAAGTTGCTAATAGACATAATATGGTTGCACTTTTACATGAAAAACCATTTCAAGGTGTAAATGGTTCAGGTAAACATTGTAATTGGTCATTATCCACAGATAAGGGAGTAAACTTATATGATCCAGAAACACTTACAGAAAATAATTTAAGTTTTTTAGTTTATTTACTTGCTATGATAGAAGGTGTGGATAGATATGCCTCTGCACTTAGAGCTACAACAGCTACTCCAGGAAATGATTATAGATTAGGAGGGCATGAAGCACCACCAGCAATTATTTCTATATTTTTAGGAGAGCAATTAGAAGATATTTTAGAAAATATTGAAAGTGTAAATTTTAATAATAATTCAAGTTCACATCCAAGTGAGATAACAGTAGATAAAAATATTTCAAGAATTCCTAAAGATATTTCTGATAGGAATAGAACTTCTCCTATGGCTTTTACTGGAAATAAATTTGAATTTAGAATGCCAGGTTCTAGTGCCTCACCAGCAACACCAATATTTGTGCTAAATACAATAGTTGCTGATATATTGAAAGAATATGGTGAATATTTAGAAAAAGAATTGAAAAATAAGTCTGTTAAAGAAGTTATTATTGCTCTTGTAAAAGATAGATATAATAAACATAAGAGAATTATATTTAATGGTAATGGATATGAACAAAAATGGGTAGATGAAGCTAAAAAGAGAGGACTTTCTAATTTGAAAGACACTGTTGAAGGGCTACCTGCTTTAATAGAAGAAGATATAATTCAACTATTTGAAAGAAATTCTGTACTATCAAGAAGTGAATCACTTTCAAGATTTCATGTCTATGTAGAAAGATATAATAAACAATGTAATCTTGAGGTTTCAACAGGAATTAAAATTGTAAGAAATCAGGTATATCCATTTGTAATAAAATATATATCTAATCTTTCAAAGTCTATACATCGTTCAAGAAAAATTTTTCCAGATGAAGATTTATTTAAATATGATATAGATATTTTAAAAGAAATAATTTTATTAAAAAATGATATGTTAATATTTACTGATAAATTGGAAGAAAATTTGGCTAGTGCTATAAAAATTGAAGATTTGTATCAAAGAGCTAGGTTCTATGCAAATGAGGTTAAACCAACATTAGAAAAACTTAGAGAAAAGGTAGATAAATTAGAAGAAAAGATTGCTACTGATGCTTGGCCTATACCAAGTTATTATGATTTATTATTCAATCTATAATTATAAAAAGAAATGAAGTACTTTTTACTTCATTTCTTTTATCATTTCAAAAAATTTAATGATTTCATCTATACTAACTGGTTTGAAATTATTAGCATCAACTCCAACATCATATCTTCTTAAACCTTTTTGTAAATTTTCATAGTTATATAGAGAATTATTATGTTGATGACCATGCAATTGATAAGCACCCCTATAAAACTTATTCCATTCTTCTAATGGATAATGAAATAATACAAAGAAATTACTTTCATATTCTAGCTCATAATAATCTTTGACCCATTCAAATATATATGAATGAAAGCTTTTTTCTTCTACAAAATGGTCATGATTACCTTTAATTAAATATTTTTTGCCTTTCAATTGAGATAATACAGTATTTGCATTACTTGCTCCTTTTAAAGTAACATCTCCAAGTATATATACTTCATCATTAGCTTTAACAATATTATTCCAATTAGCTATAATTTTTTTATTCATTTCATCAGCATTTTTAAAAGGTCTTTTAGTATGATTTATAATATTTTCATGATAAAAATGAATATCTGCTGTAAAATATATCATTGCTTAAACTCCTTGTAATTTTTTATATTATACATATATTTACTTTAATTTAAAAGTGAATAAATTTTTTCTTTTTAAATATGATATAATAAATTATAATAAAAAAGAGGTGAAGTTTATGAAAAAATTACTTATAATAGTTTTGGTCTTACTATATAGTATTGGAAATGCAGAAAATGTTAAAACAAAACCTATTGTAAAAATATATAATAGTAAGGAGTATTCAAAAATTTTGGATAATTTTCTTATAAGAGCTAATAAATATCTTGAAACTGGAGATAAAAAAAGTCTTTTAGATGACTATATAAAAAGTATTGAAAATATTAGCATTTTTAATAAAACATTAGTAGATAACTATGAAAAAGATAGAGAAGCTTTTTCTTTGGTTGAAGTTGCTATATTTATGAAAAATTCATATTCAGAAGGAGAAAATGCTAAAAAATTAACTGATAAAGATTATGAAGAAATGCAAGAAAGATTTGTAAAAACAAAAAAATTTCAATAATTAGAACAATATTCAGAAATACAACCTATTGCTAATACAAAATAAAATTTTTAAGAAGGAGTGAGAAGATGTCAAACAAATTAGTAAATTTAAAACCAGAAAGAGTATTCTACTATTTTGAAGAGTTATCAAAGATTCCAAGAGAATCAACAAATGAAAAAGCTGTAAGTAATTTTTTAGTAAATACTGCTAAGAAGCTTGGATTAGAAGTATATCAGGATAAAATTAATAATATCGTTATTAAAAAACCTGCAACTAAAGGTTATGAAAATTCAGATGGAATAATCCTTCAAGGGCATATGGATATGGTTTGTGAAAAAGAATTGGATTCAAACCATAATTTTAAAACAGATGGGATTGATTTAGTTGTTGATGGTAAATTTTTAAGAGCGAATAAGACAACCCTTGGAGCAGATAATGGTATAGCAGTTGCTATGGGACTTGCTGTTCTTGAGGATAATACTATTGAACATCCAGAAATCGAATTACTTGTTACTGTTGAGGAAGAAACAACAATGAGAGGTGCTTTGGAGCTTGAGGAAAATATTTTAACTGGAAAAATGTTAATCAATATTGATTCAGAAGAAGAAGCTTGGGTTACTGTAGGTAGTGCTGGTGGAAAAGAAATAGATATTAGATTTAATGAAGGAAAAGAAAAATTTGAAAATACTAATTCAGATTTTTATAGATTAGAAGTTAAGAATTTATTTGGAGGACATTCAGGAGCTGAAATTCATAAAAATAGATTAAATGCTAATAAGGTTATGGGTGAAGTTATATCAGAAATTAAAAAGAATTTTGATATAAAATTATGTGATATTAAAGGTGGTTCAAAAGATAATGCAATCCCAAGAGAATGTTATTTTGATATAGCTATTGATAAAACTTCTTCTCAAAATTTTATTTTAAAAAGTAAGGAAACTTTTGAAAAATATAAAAATAAATACATAGGACAAGATCCTAATATTACTTTTGAAATTTCTAAATTAGAAAATAAATACAGTGAAATTTATCCAAATAACTTATTTGAAGAAGTTTTAGGACTTTTAAATGATTTACCAACAGGAGTAAATACATGGCTAAAAGAATATCCTGATATAGTTGAAAGTTCAGATAACTTGGCTATTGTAAAAGTCATTGATAATAAAATTACTATTATATTATCTTTAAGAAGTTCTGAACCTAGTGTTTTAGATAACTTGGGAGAAAAAATAACTACTATTGTTAAAAAATATAATGCTAATTGTGAAGTAAGAGGTGGTTATCCTGAATGGAGATTTAAACCTATATCTCGTTTAAGAGATACTGCTGTAAAAACTTATCAAGATTTATTTAATGAAAAAATGCAAGTAACTGTTATTCATGCAGGTCTTGAATGTGGAGCAATTTCTATGCATTATCCTGATTTGGATATGATTTCAATAGGACCTAATATTTATGATGTTCACACTCCTAAAGAAAAAATGGAAATAGCTTCTGTTGAAAAGTATTATGAATACTTAGTTGAATTATTAAAAAATTTAAAATAAGGAAAAAGCTGTTGCAAGTTTGGTTTGCAACAGCTATTACTCTTAAATATTATAGTCTTTATCATTTTGTAGTTCTTCCATTAACTCTTCATCAACAGATATATCTTCTTCATACATACTTCTAATGACTCTTTCAAACGGAAGGATACCTACAGATAAGAATAGACCTTTAGGTAAAACCATTCTAAAAGTTTTTAGTTTTATTAGAAACTCATCTATCTTTTTGTCTCCTAGTGGTAAAGTTACTAAGGCATCTGAACCAGGCCAAACTTTTGTTTGTTGGTGCTTTATTGATTTATCAATAGCTCTTTTAACATTATCTTCAACAGTGTAATAGTAGATTCCTATCTTTTCAAAGAATTTTTCTAGAAGTCTAACTTGAGTGTCATTTATATGTAATATTATAAGTTTTAAATTTTCACTATCAGTGTCATTCATATTTCTTATTTCATTCATTATTTAGCCCCCTTCTTTTTTAAACCGCCAAAAAATCCTTTTAATTTAGCAGCCATTTTTGTAGTAAAGCTATCAACAACAGAATATAATATAGGGATTAAAACCAGAGTTAAAATAGTTGAGAAAGCTAATCCAAATATTACTGTAATAGCCATACCTTTGTAGAATTCTGAACCTTCTCCTAAACCTAAAGCCATAGGTATCATACCGAATACTGTTGTCATTGTTGTCATAAGTATAGGTCTTAATCTTGTTTCACAAGAGTAGATAATTGAGTACTCTTTATCATAACCCCGAGTTCTCATAGTCTTAATAAAGTCTATCAACACTATGGCATTGTTAACAACGACCCCAGCAAGTAGAATTACACCTATCATAACCATTATATCTATAGGTTGTCTTAAAACTACAAGTCCCCAAATAACTCCAATTAAAGCTAGTGGTATAGAACCTATTATTATAAATGGTAATATAAAGCTTTCAAATTGTGAAGCAAGTAGAGCATATATCAAGAAAATTGAAATTGACAATGCAAATGATAACTGACTCATAGTCTTTTGCATTTTTTCAGATTGACCACCCCAACTGTATGAGATAGTTGAAGGAGGCTCTAAGTTATTAAATTCTTCAATTATCTTAGATTGGATTTTTCCTAGACCAACACCACCATCATTACCAGAGATAGTAACAGTATAGATACCATTTTTCTTTCTTATTTCAGAAGTTCCTTCAGCATATTGTAAAGTTGCAACATCTGATAACTTAACGAATTTATTATCTCCAACTTTAATGTTTAAAGAAGATAAAGTATTTATATCATTTCTTTTTTCTTTAGGAAGTCTGACTAAAACATCAATTTCTTCACTATCTGTTTTTAAAGTTGCAGTATTAGCTTTATCTCCACCTAGCATATAGTAACTTACAGTTTGAGCAATAACAGTAGGACTAATTCCATAACTTGCTATTTTATCTCTATCTATATTTAATCTTAATTCTATAATTCCTGGATCAAGAGTTGAAGATATATCAACCATTCCATCATAATTTTGTAGTTTTTCTAAAAGTTGTTTACCAAATTTTTTGATTTCATCTTGGTTAGAACCTTGTAATAAGAATTCAACATCTTTTTGAGTTTGTCCACCAGAGAATTGGTTAGTCATAGACACTCTTGCATCTAAGACATTAGATGCTTTCTTTCTTATATCGTCCATAATTGTAAATACACTATCTTTTCTTGTATTCTTCTTACCAACATTGGCATTTATAGAAATACTAGATGTACTTACTAACATTAAGTAACTTTCAGTATGAGGATCATTTTTAACAATTTCTTCCAACTCTTTTGCTATTCTTTCAGCCTTAGCTAAATCAGTACCCTTTTGTAGTTCAGCTGTCAATGAATATTTTCCTTGGTCTTGTTTAGGCATAAATTCAAATTTAAGTAACTTAGGTCCTACTAAAATACTGAAGAAAAATAATCCAACCATAATAAGAACTGTTAAAGCCTTATGAGAAATAGCCTTATTGATTACTTTTAAATAGAAAGCTTTTACTTTTTTAAAAAATTTTCCATCTTCAGACTTCATTGATTTTCTATTTAAAAATCTACTTGCTAACATAGGTATCATAGTTATAGCAACTATGATAGCAGCAAGGTTAGAGAATATTATTGCATAAGACATATCTCTAAAGAATTCTCTTGCAAGCCCTGGAACAAATAATACAGGTAGGAAAACTACTATAGTTGTTAAAGCTGAGGCTATAACAGAGAAAGTAACTTCTACTGTACCATTTTCAGCAGCTTCTCTAACAGGGGAATTTAATTCAGTTATATGTCTATAGATATTATCAACAACAACAACCGAGTTATCCGTTAGCATACCAACCCCTATTGAAAGTCCCATTAGGGAAATCAAGTTAAGAGTTGTACCTCTCATTGCTAAGAAAGCAAAGGTAAATACTATTGCAACAGGAAGTGCTAATGAAATTAACACAGTTGTTCTGAAACTCTTTAAGAAAATAAACAGTATAATAGTAGCCAGTACCAATCCTTGCACAGCAGAACTAGAAACGTTTGAAATTGAATTATTAATATTTTCAGAAGAGTCCATTTCTATACTGTATTCAGTACCTGCTGGCATATATGGTCTCATTTCTTCTATAACTTTAAAAGCTGCATTATTTAAAGTTATAGTATCTCCATCAGAAGATTTTTGCAATAAGACTACTACTGACTCTTTTCCATTAAGATATCCTACATTATCAGCATCTTCTGTTGTTAATACAACATCAGCTACATCTTTTAATCTTAAAGTATTACCATTAGAACTAATTAATATATTTTTATATTGATCTATATAGTCTAAATCTCCCATAAATCTGATAATCATATCTTTGTTACCAGTAGATAACTTACCTATAGGATATGTTGCAACAGATGTTCTAACAATGTTATATAATTCCATAGGTGATAGATTATATGAAGCTAATTTATCACTATCAACTTGAATTTGTAATTGTTTATCAGGGTTACCAAAGATATCAACTTGCCCTATACCTGGTAAACTTTCAAGTCTAGGTTTTAATTGTTCTTTAATAAAAGTTGTAAGTGCAGTTTTACTATCAGCATTAAAAGCTATGACAGCTGTCATGTTACCTGAAGCAGCCTCTACTTTTCTAATTAATGGAGTATTTGCATCACTAGGTAAACTATTTGTTATTTTTGAAACTTCTCTTTGAATTTGAGTAACTTTCTCATCTGTATCAACTCCATAGTCAAAGTTGACAACAACAGTAGAACTACCATAGGCAGACACAGTTTGTATCTTATCAATAGCATCTACATTTGAAAGAGAGTCTTTAATTTTTTTTGTGACCTGAGATTCCACGTCCTCACTAACAGCACCACTCCAAGTGGTAGTGATTGTAACAACGGGAATATTTATGTTTGGTATCAATTCTTTTTTCATTGAGAACATTGCAAGTAGTCCAATGAAAATAAATGATAACATTACCATTGTTGTTGCAACAGGTCTACGTATTGAGATTCCTGCTAATGACATTATTATTTCACCTCGTTTTTAATTTCAACACTATCATTGTTTTGAAGACCAAATAGACCTTTAACAATGATTTTATCTCCTTCTTTTATTTCTGGAGAAGAAATTTCTGTATATGGTAAGTTTGTTGCTCCTACAGTAACTTCAACTTGTTTTGCTTTACCATCTTCATATTTGAATACATAGTTTACTAAATCTCTTGTTACTATTGCTTCATCTTCTACACTTAGAACAGAAGATTCTCCAACAGGAATAACAACATTTCCAAACATACCATCTTTGATTTCTCCATCAGGGTTATTAAGAGTTAATTTAACTTTAAAGTTTTTAGTTGTGCTATCAGCAATAGGGTTAAGCTCAGTAATTTTTGCTTTATATTCTTTTCCTAAAGCATCTATTTTTACATCTATTTCATCACCAAGTTTTACCTTAGAGATAGCTTCAGGAGTTATACCTACATAAGATTGCATTTGTTTATCATTTAAGATAGTAAATAGAGTTTCTTTTGCAGCTATATCATTTCCTTCTTTTATAAATAAATTACCAACAATTCCACTTATATCAGCTTTAGCAACAAGTTTAGAATAACTATTTTGAGCATTCATATATGCAGCCTTAGCAACTTCTAAATTTCCTTGAGCACTAGTAAATGTTGCTTCATAGTTTGAAAATTCTAAATATGAAATTAATTGTTTATCATATAGAGTTTTAAACTTTTGATAGTTATTTCTAGCTATGTTATAGTTAGCAGTAGCCGATTGATAATTAGCCTTAGCTTGAAGGAAATCAGCTTCTGTTTGAGCATCAGAAAGCTTAACTATAACTTCACCTTTATTTACATATTCACCATTTCTCTTATAAATTTTTTCTACTGTCGCTCCTTTATTAGTTGAAAAATCAACCTTTGCTAAAGGTTCCCAAACAGCACTTGATTCAAAAAGTTTAGACATTTGTCTAGTTGTTACAGCTGAAACTTCTACAGGCTTAGCAGCTTCATTTTTAGCATCTTTTGCTTCTTTATCTTTTCCACAAGCAACTACTAATAAACTAGTTGCAAGCAATATTGTCAATAATTTTTTCATATTTTTTTCCTTTCAAATTTTATTTTTATAAGATTACTGCGACGTCCTATAATGTTGATAGAGCCTTTGTGGAGCTCTGGAAACATTATAGGCAGGCAAGTAATCTTTTATAATATTCTTATTTATATTAATAGTGATCTATATGTTTCAAATGCATAGTAATAATCAAGTAACACTTTATTATATGCTATTCTTGCTTGTCTATATGTGTTTTCAAAATCTAAATAATCTATAGTTGAAATAAGTCCAGCATCATATTTTTCTTGGTTCATTTCAAAGTTTGCTTTAGCAGCTTCTACAGCTTTTCTTTGAGCTGCAACTTGTTTTTCTAAACTTACAACATTTAGATAAGCACTCTTTACATTTATTTCAATATTTTCTTTAGCAGAAGTATTTTTTAATACTTGTTGCTCTTCTTCTAGTTTAGCAACCTTATAGTTATCTAAATCTTTTCCAAAAGAGAATACTTTCCAAGAAACTTGAACTCCACCAATCCATTCAGCATCTTTATATGATCTTGAGAATGAAGCTCTTTCTTGTCCACCTGTTCCATAAGAAACATAAGCACTTACTTGAGGTAATAAATCTCCAGCAGCAGCCATTCTAGTAGCAGAAGCTACATTTACTTGTTCATCAGCAATTTTTGCAGATAAACTTTGATTTAAAGCTTGGTTTAAATCAGTATTTAAGTTTAGACTATCTGATAAATTATTAGGAATATCAAAACTTACTAAATTTAATGATTCAGATTTATTTATTCCAGTTCTTATATATAATTTTTCTTTATTTGTGTCAGCTAAATTTTGTAAATTGATGATTTGTGCCCTTATATCTTCTAATGAATATTCAGTTTGAAGAATATCAGGTTTAGTTATAAGTCTTAACTTTAATTGTTCTTCTTGTTTATAGTGTCTTTTTAATAAGATTTCTTCTGAACTTTTAAGAGCAGCTAAGTTTCTTTCAGCATTTATTATATCTGAATATATTTTTATAGTGTCTAGTCTGTTTTGAATCTTACTTTGTAAATAAGAATAACTTGCTATATTTTCATAGGCTTTAGCACCTTTAATTCCTGCTGATATAGCTCCACCTGTGAAAAGAGGTTGAGTAACTTTTAAAGTTTGAGTATAACCTTTTTTCTTCGAAACATAGTTTCCTCCACTTTGAGTTAAAATATTTCTTTCATGTTCTCCTAAAGTAACAGCACCACTATAAGTTACTGAAGGTAAAGCTTCTTTAAAAGCCTTGCTTACATTTAGTTTAGAAATTTCTAAACTCTTTTCAGAAATTTTCATCTCTTTACTGTTATTAAGTGATAAATCTATGGCTTGATCTAGAGTTAAATCTCTAGCTAAAGCTACATTTGCCAACAAAACAAAAAATGTTAATAATTTTTTCATTTTTCCTCCTAAAATATATTATCTATATAAAATTTTTTTAATACTTTCTTTTATAAATTCAAGATTTTCTTTCATATCTTGACTTCTATATAATTCTTTAACCTCATCTAAAGTTTTTGATGAAAATTTATTAGTTTCAAAATTAATATTTTCCATCATTAAAAATACTTCAGTGATGCTAAATATTATCTTAGAGCATTTTTCCATATCTTTTTCTTTAATATTTATAGACTTCTTATATTTCTTTAAAATACTCTTTATGAAATTTATTGTTTTACGTGCTGTATTTTTTAGTTTAATAAAATTTTCTTCATTAAAAACCTCATAGTTTCTTTTTAAACTTGTCATTACTAATTCTAATTTTAAGTCTCTATCATTTAAATTAAGCATAGAATTTACATAGTAATCTAAACATTCATCTATACTATTAGAATTTGAAACTAAGTTATTGCTAAAAACTTTTGCATTCTCTGAATACTCATTTAAGATTTCAGCTAGCATATTATCCTTTGAAGGAAAATAAGTATAGAAACTACCTTTTGATATATTTAGTTCTGATGTTAATTTACTTATTGATAAACTACTATAACTTTCTGTTATTATCATATCTTTTGCTTTTTCTAGGATTAAATTTTTTTTATCTATATCAGAATTCATGTCACTTTTAATTTCTCCTTTTTTGATATTTTTAAATTGACCATATAGTCATTGACCACTTGGGCATTTGGTATAATATCAAATATAATAATTTAAGTCAAGTATTTTTTATTGCTAAATAGAAAAATTTTATATTATTTGAATAATTTTTATTTGCTAAAATTTGAATAATGATATAAAATATAATGAAGTTTTTACAAAAAGGAGTTAGGAAAAAAATGAAGATTTTACACTATCTAAAAAGGTTTATAATGTTTGTGATAAAAGAAATTTTTTCATTCTTTATAAAGCTATTTCTGTTTTTATTTATTGTTGGGATAATTATAAGTGCAGTTATTAAAAGTTTTGAAGAGAAACCAACGGTAGCTATAAAAAATAAAGCTTATGTTTTAATAAATCTTGGGGATAGTTATAATGAAAGATTATTAAAATCAAATTTATTTGAAGATGATTCTATAAATTTTTATACTTTATTACAAAGTATAGAAACTATTTCTTATGATGATAGAGTTGAAGGAATTATTTTAAAATTAAATGGCGATTCTTTAAGTTATGCTCAAAGTGAAGAGCTGGCACAAGAATTATCAATGGCAAGAGCAGCTAATAAAAAAATAATTGCATACTTTGAAAATGTAGGTAGAAAAAATTATTACTTAGCTTCTTATGCAAATGAAATATATATGCCAAGTGCTAATTCAACTAGTGTAAATATATATCCTTATTTTAGAGAAGAATTTTATATAAAAAAATTAGCAGATAAATTTGGTGTAAAATTCAATATTATTCATGTTGGAGACTATAAAAGTTACATGGAAAATCTAGCTAATAGTACAATGTCAAAAGAGGCAAAGGAAGATACTGTTAGAGTTTTAGATAAAAATTATAATAATTTCTTAGATGTAGTTTCACTAAATAGAAAGATAAGTAGAGATGATTTAGATAAAATAATAAAAGATGGAGAATTAGTTGCAGCTTCTTCTATAGATTTAATGAATAATAACTTGATTGATAAATATGCTTATTGGGACAATGTTATTTCTATGGTTGGTGGAAAAGATAAAATTATAACAATCCAAGAGTATGCAAAAAATTATTATAAAGAAGGAAGTATGGATGATTCTAATAATATCATATATGTAATTCCTTTAGAGGGAGATATTGTTGAATCTCAAACAGAAGTTTTTGCTGGTGAAGAAAACATCAATGTAAGTGAAACTTTAGAGAAATTAAATATAGCAAAAGAAAGTGATAAAGTAAAAGCTGTTGTTTTAAGAGTAAATTCTCCTGGTGGTTCTGCTTTAACATCAGATATAATAGCTGAAAAAGTTAAAGAGTTAGCAGAAGAAAAACCTGTATATGTTTCAATGTCAAGTGTAGCAGCTTCTGGTGGTTATTATATTTCTGCAAATGCAAATAAAATTTTTGTGGATAGAAACACAATAACAGGTTCTATTGGAGTTGTAAGTATACTACCAGATTTTTCAAAATTAATAACAGATAATGGAGTTAATATAGAAAAAATATCTGAGGGAGAATATTCTGATTTGTATTCATCAGATAGTTTTACAGAAAAAAAATATAATAAGATATATAATTCAAATTTAAAAGTTTATGAAGATTTCTTAAATGTTGTATCAAAAGGTAGAAAAATAGATAAAGAAAAATTAAAAACTATTGCAGAAGGTAGAATTTGGACAGGAGATGAAGCTATTAAAATAGGTCTAGCTGATGAAATAGGTGGATTAAATGCAACAATCTATGCATTAGCAGAAGACAATGATATGGATGAATATGCTATTGTAATAGCAAAAGATAAATTTGAATTAGGAAATATTTATAAGAAATATTCAAGATACATTAAGATGGATACAAAAGATTTAATAAAAGAAAAGATTTTTAAAGATTATTTATACAATAAGCCAGTGACATATTTACCTTATGATGTTTTAGATTAAATATTGAATTATTTATAAAATATGTGTATAATTAAAAATATGTAAAAGTTTTAGGAGGATAGAAAGAAATGGTTAGAAAACTAAAAGGAGCAAAAACAGCAGGAGGAAACCAAGCTGATATTGTTAAACAAGCACAAGTAATGCAACAACAAATGTTAGAGGTTCAAGAACAATTAAAATCAAAAGAAGTTAGTTCATCAGTTGGTGGAGGAGCCGTTTCAGTAAAAGTAAATGGACAAAAAGAACTTATAGAAGTAAAATTATCTGATGAAGTATTAAAAGATGCTGCAAATGATAAAGAAATGTTAGAAGATTTAATACTTACAGCTGTTAAAGATGCAATGGCTAAGGCTGATGAATTAGCTGAAGGAGAAATGGCAAAAGTAACAGGTGGAATAAATATTCCTGGTTTATTCTAATTAGGAATAGTTTAAGAGTAATGTTAATTTAAGTGAAAGGGCTGTTGCGAATTAGACTATAACAGCCCAATTTTTTTAAGAGGTGCTTATGGAAGAAAATAAAAAATATAGAATTTTAGGAACATTACTTTATTATGTTTTAAGAATAATCTCTTCTACTTTGAAAATAGAAATTACAAATAAATATGAAATTGATATGCAGAAACCACATATATATGGATTTTGGCATAGTAAACTTTTCATAACTCCAATATTTTTTAGGAATGTAGAAAAAAAACTTGCAATGTCAAGTCCAACAAAAGATGGAGAATTAATTTCTGTTCCTCTTGAAAAAATGGGATATATTTTAGTGAGAGGTTCATCTGATAAAAAATCAATTTCAAGCACAATATCACTTTTAAAATATCTAAAAAAAGGTTATTCAATAGGGACACCATTAGATGGTCCAAAAGGTCCAAAAGAAGAACCTAAAAAAGGACTTCTATATCTATCTCAAAAAACTTCTGTACCACTTGTTCCAGTAGGTATTTCATATAGTAAAAAGTGGATATTAAAAAAGACTTGGGATAAATTTGAAATACCTAAACCTTTTTCTAAGGTAAAAATATTTTTAGGTGAACCAATATTAATTAATGAAGAAGAAGATTTAGATAAATATGTAGAAATTGTAAAAAATGGAATTAATAAATTAAACAATCAAATAGAATTTAGATAATAATAAATGTAATAAAAAATAGTTCATTGCTAGCTAAATTTCTTAACGCTGAAAAATTGACATTCGCTGCAAATTCAACCAACTCGCTAACAAGTTAGCTCAAACATGTTGAGATTTGCTCGGCTCATTTCCTTCAATTTTTCATCTAAAATTTAGAATGCAATTTCACTTATTTTTTATCTACATTATAAAATTTACTTGTTTTATTTAAAATAAAAAATATAGGAAGGGTAAGTGAAGAAAAATGAAAAAAAATTTTTTTGTAAGTACACCAATATATTATGTAAATGGTGATCCTCATGTAGGAAGTGCCTACACAACAATAGCGGCAGATGTTATAAATAGATATAATAAAGCAATGGGAATGGATACTCATTTTATGACAGGACTTGATGAACATGGACAAAAAGTGGAACAAGCTGCTGAGCAAAATGGTTACACTCCACAAGCTTGGACAGATAAAATGACTCCTAATTTTAAAAATATGTGGGCAGCTTTAGAAATTAAATATGATGATTTTATTAGAACGACAGAAGATAGACATAAAAAAGCAGTAAAAAGAATTTTAGATATGGTTAATGCAAAAGGAGATATTTATAAAGGAGAATATGAAGGGAAATATTGTGTTTCTTGTGAAACATTTTTTCCAGAAAATCAACTAAATGGAAGCAATAAATGTCCTGACTGTGGGAAAGAACTTACAATTTTAAAAGAAGAATCATATTTCTTTAAAATGTCCAAATATGCAGATGCTCTTTTAAAACATATAGAAGAACATCCAGATTTCATTTTACCTCATTCTCGTAGAAATGAAGTAATTTCTTTTATTAAACAAGGTTTACAAGATTTATCCATATCAAGAAATACATTTACTTGGGGAATTCCAATAGATTTTGCACCAGGACATATTACTTATGTATGGTTTGATGCTTTAACAAACTATCTTACATCAGCTGGATTTGAAAATAATGATGAGAAGTTTAATAAATTCTGGAATAATGCAAGAGTTGTACATTTAATAGGAAAAGATATAATCAGATTCCATGCTATTATTTGGCCTTGTATGTTATTATCTGCTGGAATAAAATTACCTGACAGTATAGTTGCACATGGTTGGTGGACATCAGAGGGAGAAAAGATGTCTAAGTCAAGAGGTAATGTTGTAAACCCTTATGATGAAATTAAAAAATATGGTGTAGATGCTTTTAGATATTATCTTTTAAGAGAAGCTAATTTTGGAACTGATGGAGATTATTCTACAAAAGGTATAATAGGAAGATTAAATTCAGATTTAGCAAATGACTTAGGAAATTTATTAAATAGAACATTAGGAATGTATAAAAAATATTTTAATGGTGTAATAGTTTCTTCTTCAGCCTCTGAAGCAATAGATGAAGAAATTAAATCAATGTTTAATGAAGTGATTAAAGATGTTGAAAAATATATGTATCTATTTGAATTTTCAAGAGCATTAGAAACTATTTGGAGATTTATTTCAAGATTAAATAAATATATAGATGAAACTATGCCCTGGGCTTTAGCAAAAGATGAAAGTAAAAAAGATAGACTTGCTGCTGTTATGAATATTTTATGTGAAGGACTATACAAAATAGCATTTTTAATAGCTCCTTATATGCCTGAATCTGCTCAAAAAATTTCAAATCAATTAGGTATAGACAAAGATATAACTGATGTAAAATTTGATGCTGTAAAAGAATGGAATATTTTTAAAGAAGGACATAAACTTGGAGAAGCAAGTCCAATATTCCCAAGAATTGAAATTGAAAAAGAAGAAGTGGTTGAAACTAAAAAAGAATTAAAAATAGAAAATCCAGTGGATATTAAAGAATTTAATAAAATTGAAATTAAAGTTGTTGAGATTTTAGAGGTTGATAAGGTTGAAGGAGCTGATAAACTTCTTAAATTTAAAGTTTTTGATGGAGAATTTGAAAGACAAATAATTTCAGGACTAGCAAAATTCTACCCTGATTTTAAAAAATTAGTTGGTGAAAAAGTTTTAGCAGTAGCTAATTTAAAATTTACTAAATTAAAAGGCGAAATATCACAAGGAATGTTACTTACAACAGAAGATAAAAATGGAGTTTCTTTAATAAAAATTGATAAATCTGTACAAGCAGGAGCTATAGTAAGTTAGTTTTTTAGCTAAAAGGAGTAGTCATGGGGATTATTAGTAAAAAAGATGAAGAATTTTTGGAAAATGTAGAATATTTTAGTGAAATAATAGATAAAATAAATGACATTCAAACTGATAACAATTATTCTGATGAAGAAATGAATAATGATTTAGATGTAGCCCTTTGGAGAGCTTTTGTATATATTAATTTATGGAGTTATAAAGGATATGCAAAGGCAGAAAAAATACTAAAAAAAGTTGAAAATAAAGGAATAAAAAATCCTATTTGGTGTTATAGATATGCAGTTTCTATCGCAAGACTTAGGAAATATAAAGAAGCTTTAAAATATTTTACATTGGGAACAGAAGTTGATTCTACTTATCCTTGGAACTGGTTAGAACTTGGTAGATTATATTATAAATTTGGAGAACTTAATAAAGTTTATAAATGTATAGAGAAAGGTTTAGAACTTATCCCAAATGACTATGAATTTTTAACTTTAAAAGATGATGTCAAAAATGATAGAGGATATTTTTATTCTATAAATCACTATGTAAATGAAGAAGTTGATAAAACAGAAGATAGAGGTTTAGATTTTAGTGATGAAAAAGAATGGAAAAAATTTTTAAAAGAAACTCATTATGGAGAAAAATGTCTTTAAAGGAGGCTTTTATGAAAAAGGTTACTAAGGCTGTCATTCCTGCTGCTGGATTAGGAACAAGAGTTTTACCAGCAACAAAGGCACTGCCAAAGGAAATGCTTACAATAGTTGATAAACCGTCTTTGCAATACATAGTTGAAGAATTAGTTGCTTCAGGGATAACAGATATTGTAATAATAACTGGAAGAAATAAAAATTCAATAGAGGATCATTTTGACTTCTCTTATGAATTAGAAAATACTTTAAAAAATGATAATAAATTAGAGTTATTAGAAAAAGTTTCACATATTTCAAATATTGCAAATATTTATTATGTAAGACAGAATATGCCGCTTGGTTTAGGACATGCCATATTAAAAGCTAAATCTTTTATTGGAGATGAACCTTTTGTTATTGCTTTAGGGGATGATATTATATACAATCCTGAAAAACCAGTTACTAAACAGATGATAGAAAAATATGAACTATATGGAAAAAGTATAATAGGCTGTCAAGAAGTAGCAAAAGAAGATGTTTCTAAATATGGAATAGCAAAGTTAGGTGATAAATTTGATGAAGCTACTTATCAAATGTTAGACTTTTTGGAAAAACCTTCTTTAGATTCTGCACCTTCAAGAACTGCTTGTTTAGGAAGATATTTACTTTCAGGAAAAGTATTTAAATATTTGGAAGAAACAAAACCTGGAAAAAATGGTGAGATTCAACTAACAGATGGAATACTTGCTATGATGAAAGATAATGAAGAGGTTTTAGCATATAATTTTATTGGTAAGAGATATGATATTGGAAGTAAATTTGGTTTACTAAAAGCTAATATTGAGTTTGGGCTTAGAAATGAAGAAACAAAAGAGGATATAAAAGAATATCTAAAAAATTTGGATATAGAAAAAATATAAAAAATTAAGGCTATTGTAAAAATGGGATTTAATTTAATACAATAGCCTTTTATATTATTATGATAATTATATTAGTTTAATTATTAATGGGAGAAAATAACTAAACTCTTTTTATTTTAATTTTTATTAAAATGATCATCAATGGGAGAAGATAATTATTTTAACTAACTTAATTTATTATTGAGCTGGTAATATTTTTATTTCAACTCTTCTATTTTGTAATCTTCCTTCTGGAGTTGAGTTAGAAGCTATAGGATTTGAACTTCCAAAACCATTTGCAACTATTCTGTTAGAAGCAACACCTTGTGCTATAAGATATTGTGCAACTGCATTTGCTCTTCTTTGAGATAATTCTTGGTTATGAGCATCATTACCAGTACTATCTGTGTATCCATTTACTTGTATTCTAGTTTCAGGATAGTTATTTAAAGATTGAGCAATTCCATTAAGTGCTGAATAGAAACTAGATGTTATATTAGCACTATCACTTGCAAAAGTAACTCCTCCTGGAAGATTTATTACTAAAGCATTTCCATCTTTTCTAACTTCTGCTTGTGTACCTTGAAGTTTAGCTTTTAATTCTCTTTCTTGGTTATCTCTGTAAGCACCCCAACCCATTCCTAGTAAAGAACCAACAGCAGCTCCAATTAAAGTTCCTTTTGTATCTTTTCCTATAATTTGTCCTGCTAAGGCTCCAACAGCAGCCCCACCAGCAGCTCCACCAGTTGTATATCCACCATTACCTGCTTCAAAGCCAGTACATCCAACTAATGATAAAGCTAACATACAACTTGCAATTATTTTTTTATTTTTCATTTTTCCTCCTTATAAACTAAATCATAAAATATCAGTTTATTCTACTATTTTAAAATGAATTTTATATGAATTTAGCTTTTAAATAATTCTCTAATGTCAATTAACAATACTATTAAACATTATAAAGGATTATATCACTAAAAAAATGCTTTTTCAAGTATCTCCAAATTACTGTTTTTTAAGAACTATTGAAACTAAATTACTGTATTTATTAAAAGAAACCTCCATTTCAAAATTATTCCATATACCCCTAACATCATTTGTAGAATTTAACTTTTCTTTATACCACTCAATAATTTCGTTGCCATCCTTATTAGTTGAGCAATAAATTTCTACTGAATTAATGTTTTCATTCTTATCAAGATAGACATTATAATTTCTGATTTTCAATTCATCATGAATAGGAATATTTAAAGCATCCAAAATTTTAGGTAACTTACATGAACCCAAATCTGATTGAGCTGATATTCTTACTGTACCATCATTAAAAACTGTTTTATCTACTTCACCTCCTGTAAAATCAATATATAAATAGTATAGAAAAATTCCCAAACAAAATGCTAATGGAATTAATACAACCTTTTTATATCCCTTAGTTGTAAGTAATTTTAAAAAAGCCCACTCTTTTCTCATAATTTCCCCCTTCTTTCCTAATAATTATTATGTTCTACAGTTCATATTATACAACTTTTTAAATTTTTGTAAAAATTTTATAGCAAATTCTTTTTGCATTATTTCATTAAATGTTATATAATTAATATTATTATACTTTGCTAAACAAAATAATTTTAGGAGGAGATATGTCAAAAAAAGCATTGTTTATGGTTCACTTTGGGACTACTCATAATGATACAAAAGAACTTACAATAGATAAAATGAATAAAAAATTTGCAGATGAATTCAAAGATTATGATTCATTTTCAGCATACACATCAAGAATTGTTTTAAAGAGATTAAAAGATAGAGGGGAAGTATTTAGCACTCCAATTAGAGTATTGAATTCTTTAGCAGATCAAGGATATGAAGAATTGATTGTACAAACTTCTCATGTTATACCAGGAATAGAATATGAAAATCTAGTAAGAGAAGTAAATTCTTTTTCTAATAAATTTAAAAGTGTAAAAATAGGAAAACCACTTTTATACTATATTGATGATTATAAAAAATGTGTTGAAGCATTAGCAGAAGAATATGTTCCAAAAAATAAAAAAGAAGCTCTTGTTTTAGTTTGTCATGGAACAGACTCACCACTAGCTACTAGTTATGCTATGATAGAATATGTTTTTGATGAGTATGGATATGATAATGTTTTTGTAGTTTGTACAAAAGCATATCCATTAATGGATACTTTATTGAAAAAATTAAGAAAAAATGGTATTGAAGAAGTCAGACTTGCTCCATTTATGTTTGTAGCTGGAGATCATGCAAAAAATGATATGGCTGTAAGATACAAAGAAGAACTTGAAGAAAATGGTTTTAAAGTAAACCAAGTAATTTTAAAAGGTTTAGGAGAGTTTGACGCAATTCAAAATATCTTTTTAGAGCACTTAAAATTTGCTATTGAAAAAGATGATGAAGATATTGCTGACTTTAAAAAACAATACACTGAAAAGTATCTATAATTTAATTCCCAATTCATACTTTAAATAAAAAAGTCCAAGCTATTAAAATTGAATAGCTTGGATTTTTTCTTTAGTATATTTTTTCTAATAAATACAATTTTTCAGTATCATGAGTTACTTTTTGATAATTATAAACCTTTTTTATTTCATAAGTTTTTAATAAGTCTTTTGGTTCATTTTTTCCTAAGAAAAAAATTATTCTTTCATCAGGAATATTTTTATTTAATAATTTAATTTCTTTTCCTAATCTCCATACATCCTCTATATCAAAAGCTGCTGAATATATAGGTGCAGGATTTTCTAAAACTTCTTGATCAACTGGTATTCTGAATCTTAATAAATTATTCTGCATAAATTTACTTTCAAGTATCCATGAAGAACTAAAATTTACAAGTAACATTGTTAAGCCAGTAAAAATAATAACTCTTTTAGCATAACTTATTTCAGTATATCCTACTGCAAATAAGAATAAAAATAAAAGGTGTAAAATAGCATATAGGAAAAATAAGCCAAAAGAAATTTCTTTCTTTATAAAACCAAAATAAGTTAAAAATACTAAACTTCCCACTACCACAACTATTAAAAAGAGCTGTTGTACTATAAGTAAAGTTTTTTCTCTTTTCCTTAGTTCAAGATAAGGTTTCCTAAAATAATATATACATAGTTGACCAATAGTTATTGACGATGTTAAATATAGCGGTAAACCATATTTTTTCTTCTTCATTTCAATTAAAGATATGAATATCAAAACTAATATAGTCCAAAGATAGAAAATTTTACTTTCTTTTTCCTTAGGAATTTTGAATAAAACATAGATAGAAAAGAATAGCCAAGAACCCATATAAACAACAAAGTCTGTATAGAATATAAAGCTATGATGATGTTTTGTTCTCCAAGCTATAACTTCATTTTTTATAACATCTAAAAAATAATTTCCATGATTTAAGTACATTGAAATTACCCAAATAGAAGCAATAGCAATAGCTATTATTATAGAAAAAATTACAGAAAAAGTTTTTTTTCTGAATAATTCTCTTGGAAAAATAATATAGTGAGCAAGTAAAAAAGGTACAAATAATGAATAAAATCCAACAGGACCTTTACTTAAAAATGAGAGCACTAACAAAATTCCCATTCTATATAGATTTTTTTTCTCACCATATTTTATATATACATAAAAAGCCAGAGATGCACAAAAAGCAAAAGAATAAGTATAAATATCCCAAGTATTTTCAGCACCTAACTTTATAAACATAAAAGTACTTAATAAAACAAAAGAGCATAAGAAAGCGAACAATCTATCTTTTTTTATTCTAATCATACTTCTATATAAAAATAAAACTGTAAAAATACAACATAACATATTTGGCAATCTTAAAATAACCTCTGAATGAGAGTGAGTTATCATCATTACAAAAGCAGTTATCCAAACTGGTAAGGGAGGATTTTCAAAATAAAAATGTCCATTTAAAGTAGGTGTCCACCAATTAGAGTTTTGTAAAATTTCACGGGCTGATATAAGGTTTCTTGCTTCTGAACTATCTATTTCTCTTATCCAAACAAGTGATAAAAGAGCAAAAAAAGAAAGAATAGTTAAAACAAAAATATCTTTTCTTTTAGTTGAAAACATTTTTAATTTCTCCTTTTATAAATATTTCAAATATATTATACAATCTTTTTATGTTATATAAAAGTTAATTTTTCTTTAAACATTTTTTGGGAGGGTGGAAAAGTTAATAAAAGGGGATTAAATTAACTTTTCCTTTTTATGAACTTATTATAATTTATAATTCATTATAAAAAATAAAAATTAAGATTTGGTAAAGATATAGAAAATTTTATTTAATTATGTTATTATTTTCTTGGGTGAGATAGATGAATAAAATTTTAATAATTGAAGATGATAAAAATATACAAAGACTTTTAGGATTAGAATTAAGACATAAAAACTATTCAGTTGACTCTGCTTATGATGGAGAACAAGGAATAGAAATATTTTCTAAAAATTCTTATGATGTTGTTTTACTTGATTTGATGTTACCTAAAAAATCTGGGAAAGAAGTATGCCAAGAATTAAGAAAATTAGGAGATACTCCAATTATAGTAATAACAGCAAAAGATTCAGTTTTGGATAAAGTGGAACTTTTAGACTTAGGAGCAAATGATTATATTTGTAAACCTTTTGCAATGGAAGAATTATTAGCAAGAATTAGAGTAGTAACAAGAAATAAAGAAAACTCTAATAATAAATATTTTTATATAGAAAATGAAATAAAAATGGATATTTCAGCTAAAAAAGTATTTTTAAATGAAGTAGAAATAAGCCTTACAAAGACTGAATTTTTAATCTTAGAATATTTTATGAAAAATAAGGGCTTATCTTGTTCAAGAGAAAAGATAATAGTAGGTGTTTGGGGTTATGATTTTAATGGTGAGGAAAAAATTGTGGATGTATATATTAATTCACTTAGAAAAAAAATAGACCCTAAAAGTAATTATATCCATACTATTCGTGGTTTTGGTTATATATTTCAATATAAAGAGGATTAAATATGAAGAAAATATCTAAGGAGCTATTAAAAACATACTATTGGGTTATTGTTTTATTTGCAATATTCTCTATTTTTATAATAGTAAATTTTTCAGTTTATCTATGGAAAGAAAATCAAAATGATATAAAAGTAATAGAAGAGTTTATAGAATATCAAATGGATGAATTAGAGAATAGAGAGGACTTAGATTACTTATCAAAAGAATGGTTATTAAAAAAAATTTTAGATAAGTCACCAAAGCTTCGTGATGTTTACTTAGAAATTTTTTATGATGGTAAAAAATATACAAAACCTCCTTATTTACCAGATAAAGAACATAATTTTTTAGATTATTATTCGGTTACAAAATTTTATCAAATAAAAGGTTTTGATGAAATAAAAGTAAAAATAACAAGAAGAAATGTTAGAGATAGATTACTTATTTTAAATGCTTTTACAAGTTTTGTATTCTTCTTATTATTTTGTTTATATGTAATTATCAGAATACAAAAAAAATTTTTTGATAAATTTAAAAATTCACTTGATAATTTAAAAATTTTCACACAGGATTATAATTTAGATTCTGAAATAAGAATACATAGTGAAGAAAACTTTATAGAATTCAGTATTTTACAAAAAGCTTTTAAAAATATGTTAATAAGACTTAAAGAGCAATCTCAATTACAAATTGACTTTGTTAATAATGCTTCTCATGAGCTGAAAACTCCAATTTTTATTTTAAAAGGTTATGTTGATATGCTAAGTGATTGGGGAAAAAATGATAAAGAAGTTCTTGATGAGGGTTTAATTGTATTAAAAAAAGAAATTCAAAATATGCAAGAATTAACTGAAAAACTTTTATTCTTAGCAAAAAGTAGAAATTTAACTATAGAAAAAACTAGTATAAATCTTGATAGTGTTTTAAAAGAAATTATAGATAATTTGATTTTTGCTTATCCTAAACAAAAAATAAATTATAGTTCATCTGAAATTTTTATAGATTCTGATGCAGCCCTTTTAAAACTATTATTTAAAAATTTAATAGAGAATGCAATAAAATATGGAAAAGATAATCCAATAAATATTGAATTGAAAAAAGAAAAGAAAGTTACAGTAATAATAGAAGATTTTGGAGTAGGGATATCTGAAAAAGCTTTACCTCATATTTTTGAAAGATTTTATAGAGAAGATGAGTCAAGAAATAGAGAAATTAAAAGTTATGGTTTAGGCTTGTCTATTGTAAAGGAAATTATTAATTTACTTGACATTGATATTCAAGTTGAAAGCCAATTAGGTAAAGGAACAAAAATAACACTACTATTTTAAATTTTTCTTGAAATAAAAAGCTAGATAACTTTTAAATGAAACTGCTGCGATGTCCATTATTGTTGAGTGAGCCTTTATAGAGCTCACGAAACACTAATGGCTATCAAGCAGTTTTTATATATCAAAAAAATTTATCTCACTTTTCCATAATTTTTTTTACCATTTCTTTTAATGTGGGTACAACTTCTTCTTCGAACCAAGGATTTTTCTTTAACCATCTAATATTTAAAGGTGATGGATGGACTATTGGAAAAAATTTAGGCAAATACTCTTTATAAGCTTTAACGGTGTCTGTTAAGTTATCTTTTAGTTTGCCTTTTAAATAAAATCCTTGAGCATATTTTCCAATCAATATAAATAATTCAACATTAGGTAATAATTCTAAAATTTTATTATGCCACTTTTCTCCAAAATCTTTTCTTGGAGGTAAATCTCCATTTTTTCCTTTTCCTGGATAATAAAAGTCCATAGGTATTATAGCAAGTAAATTGGAATTATAAAAAGTTTTTTCATCTATCCCTGTCCAAATTCTTAACTTATCTCCGCTCTTATCTTTCCAATATAATTTATTTTCTTGAGCTTTTATTCCAGGTGCTTGTCCAACAATAACTATTTTTGCTTCTTTTGGTGCAGAAAAAAGAGGGTCAATACCTTGTTCTGTATATTTTTTATTTTCTTCATCATTTTGAAAAAATTGTGTAACATCAATAAAGTCAATCCCTGATAAAATTTCTTGTCGTGTTCTATGTTTTCTCTTTCTTTTTGCTCTTACTTTTTTCTTTTTGTAAGAATTCTTTTCAGTTGTATTTTTTTTAGTTTCGGTCTTTTTTGTAT
>ERZ773100.317-NODE-317-length-26895-cov-3.964270_pt1 | contig 26895 bp, 28 predicted proteins | sample MGYA00511119_ERZ773100 | MGnify/ENA primary metagenome ERZ773100 (study PRJEB29015, sample SAMEA2738000) | human oral metagenome | biome: human oral; feature: human-associated habitat; material: dental | place: China | collected 2111 ...
GAGCCTCGGATTTGACCAAAAACCGATTGGAAGCCCAAAATGAGCCTCGGATTTGACCAAAAATCGATTTGAAGCCCAAAATGAGCCTCGGATTTGACCAAAAACCGATTTGAAGCCCGAAACGAGCCTCGGATTTGACCAAAAACCGATTTGAAGCCCGCGGCGAGGGTCATTTGGGAGCTGTTGCAAGGTTGAGTTGCCTACTCGTTGAACGGTTGAGCCGCTTGTCAACTGGGAGGACGCCTAAACACCCCCAACAGCTAAACACCCCCAACAGCTAAACACCTAAACAGTAACACAACCATCCCCCGATAAACAACGATGTACCAAACCATCGATGGACACCTCTGCCTGAGCGTCGCCGACTGGATCGAAGCCGGCCTCACCCGCAGCCAATTTTACAACGATTCTAAGCGCGGCGATCTCACGATCTACCGCCGGAGCCGGCACGACCGCACGCTGATCGACGCGTGGTCGATCCGTCGGCCGGAGCGCATCGCCGCCATCGAGCGGGCGTTCGGGAGGCGGGAGGAGCAGGGCAAGGCGCCGCGCGCTACGGGGCCGGAGATAGACGCCGAGGCCGTCGCCTTCTTCCGCGACTACACCTACGGAGAGGCCCAGGCGCATCTGCCCGAAGACACCATCACGCGATACACGAACAACGCCACCATCGTGCGCCATCTGCTCGGCCGACTCGAGGTGATCCGCGCGCACCGCAACATTCCAATGGGTGAGTTTTGGCGCGACTCCGTGGCCTATGCCGCCGAGCAGCAGACGAAGGGCCTGCCGAACTCACTGCCGATGAGCGAACGCGGCTTCCGCCGGCTCGTCATGCGCTTCAAGGAGGAGGGCTACGCCGCCTTCGTATCGAAGAACTACGGCAACGACACCGCCCTGCGCCTCGAGGAGGAGGCCAGAGAATGGCTCATCGCCCGCTACGCCACACCCGTCGACCGCCTGACGGTGAAGCAGCTCTTCGAGGCGTATAACCGCGTGGCCCGGGAGCGCGGATGGAAGCCCGTCCGATCGGAGAACACCATCCGGCGCCTTTTGGATCGGCCCGAGGTGCGCCCCCTGTGGTACGGCCTCCGCCACGGCGAGCTGAAGGCCAAGGAGCTCTTCACCCGCCACCACAAGACAGCCCTGCCGGAGGTGCGAGACGCCATCTGGTACGGCGACGGTACGCGCCTGAACTATTACTACCGCGACTCGGAGGGACGAGTGGCCACCTGCTGCGTGTATGAGGTGATGGACGCCTACAGCGAAGTCTTGCTGGGCTACCACATCAGCCCGCGGGAGGACGTGGAGGCGCAATTCTTTGCCTACAAGATGGCGCTCCAGACCTCCGGCCGCAAGCCGTACGAGATCCGCTTCGACAACCAAGGCGGACACGGCAAACTGAAGAACAGCGACTTCTTCCGTAGCATGGCCCAGCTGGCCATCCCCACGCAGCCCTACAACGGCAAGTCGAAAACGATCGAGAGCGTCTTCGGCCGCTTTCAAGCCGACTATCTGCACCGCGACTGGTTCTTCACCGGTCAGAACGTGACGGCCAAGAAAGACGAGAGCCATGCCAACCGCGAGTTCATCCTTGCCAACCGGCGCGACCTGCCCTCACTTGAGGAGATCAAGCAGCTCTACGCTCGGCGTCGTCAGGAGTGGAACGAGGCGCCGCACCCGGCCACGGGCCGCCGGCGGATCGACATGTACCGCGAATCCCAGAACCCCGAATCGACGGCCGTCACGGCGCTCGACATGCTCCGGATCTTCGGCCAGCGGGACGAGGAGCACTCCTCGAAATACACCGCCTCGGGGCTGAAGAAGACGATCGACGGCCGTCGCTACACGTGGGAGGTGCTGACCCCGGAAGGCCTGCCCGACGGGGAGTTCCTCCGGGGCAACGTCGGCCGCGACTTCTTCGTCGGCTACGACCCGGAAGACATGACGACGGTGGCGCTCTACACACGAGACTCGCAAGGGCAGCTGCGGTTCGTCACCTTCGCCCGGAAGTACATCGAGGTCAGCCGCGCCCGTCAGGAGCAGACGGCCGAGGAGCGCAGCTTCATCAGCCGGATGAACTTGGCCAACAAGGTGGCGCGGGCGAACATGCAGGAGGCCACCGAAGAGCTCCTCGAGCGGCAGGGCATGCACCCCGGCATGTATGGCCTTCGGATGCCCCAGCTGCGCGGCGTGGAGCGTGCGGCGAAGGAGGCGGCTTACAAGCAGCGACAAGAGCAGCCTGAAAAGAAGAAGCCGGCGAAGGCGAAGGCAAAGCAGAAAGAACAACCCGAGGACATCGGTACCGTACTGAAGAAGGAAACCATGCTGGTACCGGCCTTGGAGGACGATTACAACTACTTGAACGAACTGTAGGGAACGGAAAAACGAAAAGTGAAAAACGAAAAGTCCTGCCGGCAGGAGGAGGCCCCTCCTACATGTATCCGGCGTTTTTAGATGTTAGATTTTAGTTTTTAGTTGAGCATAACATGATCACGAACGAAGAGAAAGAGATGATCCGGGTACGACTCGGGGAGTATTGCGAGATGAAGGGCAGCCAAAAGCGGGCGGCCACCTCGTTAGTGGGGGTCAGCCCCGCCACGGTGACGCAGATCGTGACCGGCAAGTGGGAGCTGATCAATGAGAAGATGTGGCGCAGCATAGCGGCACAGATCGGAGTGAAACAAACCAGATGGAACATAGTGGAAACAAGGAACTACAGGGCGCTGTCGGACATCTTCGCTGACGCGCAGGAGAATGCCCTCGTGCTGGCCGTATGCGGCGAGGCGGGGACAGGCAAATCGCTGACGGCTGCGCATTACGGGGCGGAAAACCCGAACGTCTACGTGCTGGCCTGCTCGGAATACTGGAACCGCAAGACCTTCCTCCGGGAGCTGCTTCGGGTGATGGGTAAGAACCCTGCGGGCGATACGGTGGGCGACATGGTGGACGACGTCGTCATGGCGCTCAAGCGGCGCGAGAACCCGCTGATCATCCTCGACGAGGCCGATAAGCTGAGCGACCAGGTGATGTTCTTCTTCATCACCTTCTACAACAAGTTAGAGGACTATTGCGGCATCGTGCTGATGGCCACGGACTACTTGGAGAAGAAGGTGCGCCGCGGCCTGCGCCTGAACAAGAAGGGCTACAAGGAGATCTACTCCCGCATCGGCCGGCGCTTCGTGGCCATGCCGGGGCTGAGCGCGACGGACATCTCGGACGTCTGCCGGGCCAATGGCGTAGAAGGGTTGCGCGAGATTGAGACCGTGAAGAAGGACTGCGAAGGCGACCTGAGGCGCGTTAAGCGCAAGTGCCATGCCTTTAACCGCATGCGCCGGCAGGCCGAAGAACGGAAGGAGGAGACGGCCGAATGAAGCTGAAGCGGTCATACGGCGCGCGTGAGCTGGCACGCATGGCAGATCCGGAAGGAGTGAGCCTCGGTGCGGAACTGGATGAAGCCATCGGAAAGGCAGAGATCGCCGGCGGAGCGTGGTTCATCTACGGCCCCTCGAAGAACGGCAAGACCTCGATGGCTATGATTCTGGCCAAGGCGCTGGCTAAGCATCGCAAAGTGGCTTACGACAGCGTGGAGGAGGGTATCAACAAGTCGCTCCGCATGGCTGTAGAGCGCCACGGACTGGTAGAGGCAGGTCACAACTTCGTCCTACTCAATCGGGAGTTCTTTGAGGATCTGGTGTATCGCCTCAAGCATAGCCGCACGGTGCGGGTGGTCTTCATTGACTCGGTGCAGTTCATGGATCTGAAGTACTCGGAATACCGTCGGCTCAGGCTTGATTTTCCCCGCACGCTTTTCGTCTTTATCAGCCACGTAAAGAACAACCGGGGCACCAGTCCTGACGGCAGTGTAGCCACGAAAATCATGCGCGACTCAGACGTGATCTTCTCCGTGCGAGGTTTTAAGGCCTTCGTCACAAGCCGCTTCGGCGGCAATGGAGAGTTCGTGATCTCGGAAGAGATGGCCGCGAAGTTTTATGTAGAATGATCAATCACAACCAATCAAAAACGAAGTATGGAAACAACATTCATGGAAAGAGAGAAGAAGCGCTTGGTGAAGCGCTTTCACACCCTGCTGGGTAAGGCTGGCATCGACGATGACGGCAAGCGCACGATCCTCTCGGCCTACGGCGTGGAGAGCTCTTTAGACTTGGACTGCCACGGGCTGATGGAGGTCTGCGACCGGCTAACCACGCTCACCACACCGGGTTTGGCCGAAGCTGATCGCTGGCGCAAGCGGGTGATGGCCGCCATCTTCAGCTACTGCCGTGAGATGAAGCGCGAGGTCACGGTGGACGAGGTGAAAGCCATCGCCTGCCGAGCGGCTGGGACGAAGAGCTTCAACCGCATCCCGGTGGATCGGCTGCGCAGCCTTTACAACGCGTTCAAACAGCGTACAAAAGACCTTCAAACGGTCGACCGCATAACGGTGGACGAGCTCGGAAAACAACCCGGAGCGATGATGTACTTCGTGTACACCCCCGAGACAAGCGACAACCACAAACAGATAAACGCATAAACATTTATGGAAACAGTAGAAATGACGGCCGAAGAGCGCCAAGAGTTTGCGGCCTTCAAAGAGGCTAAACAGAAGAAAGAGGCGGAGGCCAAACGCAAGGCCGACCGCGAGGCTTACACCGCATTGGTAGACGAGACGATCGAGACCGTCATGCCACGACTTATGAATATCAGTGACGAGATAGCCCGGCGTAAGACGGAGGCCGCAGAGGCCTTCCGTGGGGCGTTAGAGATGAAGGCGGAGCTCTTTGGGGTGAAGGACGACCAGCGGTCGCACACCTTCACCAACTCCGAGGGTACGAAGCGCATCGTCGTCGGACACTACCTCTTAGATAACTACCGCGACACGGTGGATGAGGGTATCGCAATGGTCAAGGGCTACATCGAGTCACTGGCCAAAGACGACGAGAGCCGCACCTTGGTCAAGACCATCCTCCGCCTGCTCTCGCGCGATAGTTCGGGTGCACTTAAGGCGCAGCGTGTGTTGCAACTCAGGCGGCTGGCCGAAGAGACGAAGGACGAACGCTTCATCGAGGGCGTGCGCATCATCGAGGAGAGCTATCAGCCCAGTCCCTCGAAGGACTATATCCGCGCGGCCGTCCGCAGCAAGTCAGGCGTATGGGAGTCGGTACCACTTAGCATGACGGAGGTGTAAACGACAGGCATGGGTCGATTCAATCCGCGAGGGCGGAGCTACGAAAAGCGCGTAACAGCGGTCAACCGGATCTACGACGAGTACGTGAAGAGCGGGCTGTCGAACCGGGAGATCTGGCGGCGCTACATCCATCCGCAACTGGGGATCTGCGAGCGGGCGTTCTACAAGATGCTGAAGGCGTCGGGGAAGATCGGCCGCAACGCAGACGGCGAATCGCCCCTTCATAAGTAAACAACAAACGAGACAATGAGAAAAGAACTGTATCAAGTGATCCGGGATGCCTTAGGACGCATCGACCGGCCCCAGCCAATCGCCCACATCGATCTGTGGAACCAGCATATGAGCTTCTTGGAGCAAGAGATGCCCTTTCGGCTTCCGGCAGTGTTTATCGAGTTCAGTCCGACGGACTGGACGCATGTGGACAACGGTTCCTATAAAACGAATCAGGAGGTGCGGCTGCACATCATTACCGAATGGCCGGGGCCGGATGCTTCCGAGGAGGGACTGGGCGAGGTGTTCGACCTGATTGACGAGGTGCTATGGGCGCTGCACAACCTCTGCGGGCAGTCGTTCCGGGCGCTCCAGCGGGTAGGCTCGGAGACAAACCACGATCACGAGGAACTGATCGACATGGTGGAGACGTACCGCTGCGTGGCGTACGACGATTTCGTGAGGATGCGGAACAAGGAGTTGAGCGAAAAGGGGGAGCCACGGCCATGATCATCGCAGTAGACTTTGACGGGACGATCCACGATGGCCAGTGGCCGGGGATCGGCCGCCCCCTGCCGAATGCGCGGGAGGAGATCAATGCCCTACGCGCCGAGGGGCACTACATCATCATTTGGACATGCCGCGAAGGGCGGCGCCAAACGGAGATGGTGAACTGGCTCTTGGAACAGGACATCCACTTCGACCGCGTGAATGATCACCGGCCGGATCAGGTGACGGCCTATGGCACGGATGCACGCAAGGTGTACGCCCATTGCTACGTAGACGACAAGAACGCTGGGGGCATGCTGCCTTGGAAGGACATTGCCCTCTGGATCCGTCGGCAAGAGTCGGCTTACAAGGCTGCCACGAAAGGCGTCGGAAAGGAGGGTGCGGCATGATGAGGCAAGCGACATTTGAAGGGCTTCTCGCTGCACTCGAGGCACAGGCGGAGAAGGACAGGCGAAACAGCAGACTTATGCAGCAAATCTTCCCCGAGGCCTGCGGCATGCTGTACGACAACGCCTTGCTGCACGAGGCGATCGTTGAGGCGATAAAGCGAGAGATGGACGACACGGAGACGGATCCGGACGGCCAGAGCTGGACGGACTACTTCATCTACGAGCTGGACTACGGCAGGAAGAATGACGACCTGAAGGCTTACAATGCAGACGGCAGCGAGATTCCACTGGCTACGTCGGCCGACCTCTACCGATTCCTCGTCGCAAAGCAGACGAGCAAGCATACGTGATCTTATTTGAATTCATAGGTTTTTTTGAAAACGACAGAAGGAGCCGCTGGGGTTCGTGAGAATAGGCGGCTTTGCAATTGTAAACAATAAGGAACAGATATGAATATGAACGAAGGCCTCGCTCGGGCGGTAAACGAGCAGAACCATCATTTCGAACTAACAGGTGACACGCTTCGCACCGCATGGAACGAGACCTGCCTCCGGGCGGGCCTCCCCTCCATCAGCCGCGACACCTCGGCCCGGATCATGGCCGTGCTGCACGTAGAGAGCGGCTGCACCACGGCAGTAACGCATTCGCCCAAGCTGCGGGCCGATCTGAAGTACATCCAGCGGCGGTTCGGCTTCGAGGGCGGCGCCACGCCAGACGCGGCATTTGCGCAAACCTTTCGCCGCTATGTCCGCGAGATCGAGGCGCACCAAAAGCTCAACCACGGCAACACGTCGCTCTCGAAGGAGGAGCAGGCGTGGCCCGCGTGGGCGCGCCGCCTCTACCGGGATTCGTACAACGTCAACCTCACACCGGTATTCGTATGACCTACGGTTATATCCGCGTAAGCAGCGACAAGCAGACGGTCGAGAACCAGCGCTTCGAGATCCAGAACTTCTGCCGTCGGCAAAACATGAAGGTGGACGGCTGGATCGAGGAGACGATCAGTGGGACGAAGAGCTATAGCAAGCGCCGCCTCGGTGCGCTCCTGAAGAAGGTGAGAAAAGGGGATCTGATCATTTGTAGCGAGCTCTCCCGCCTCGGGCGCAACCTCTTTATGATTATGGAGATCCTGAATATCTGTATGCGGAAAGAGTGCCGCGTATGGACGATCAAAGACAATTACCGCTTAGGCGACGACATCTCGAGCAAGGTCTTAGCCTTTGCCTTTGGCCTCTCGGCCGAGATCGAGCGTAACCTGATCAGCCAACGCACCCGTGAGGCGCTGGCCCGTAAAAAGGCCGAAGGCGTTGTGCTCGGACGGCCGAAGTATACTCGCAACTCACAGCTTAATTCGGTTTGCACAAGGCGGCACAAGCACATCCTTACTTTACTTGAAGAGGGCGAGAGCATTCCTCGGATCGCAGGCAAGATTGGTGTCGCTCGAGGTACACTCTATCGCTACTTGGCTTATACAGACGTCCGTTATCCGGTGAAGAATACCACTTCGAGGTGGAGCCACGGAATCTATTGATTAATGGGGCGATGCCCCTGCATTATATACATGAGTTTTTTCGTTTCAGCTTTTAACTATTTCAGTAGTGAGGCGGCCGCCCTTCCGTGATGGACAGGCGGCCGTCAACATGTAAAAAGGCCCGGTAGAGACACGCTCTGCCGGGCCTTGCTGTTGCTGTGGGATAAGCCCCGAAAGCCGTCATAAAAATCGAACTTGGGGCGGCTGAACACTCTGTAAACCCGCATGAATACATGTTTTTGATCGCCTTACAAATGAGGCGATCAAAAGGGGGATACCCCGGCGGTCACTTCTTCAGGAGCGTGTCGAGGTCTTCAACGATCATGTCCTTGATCTGTTTGTCGAGTGTTTGGGAAGGGCCGATGAAGGTTCGCTTGGGGATCTCGGTCTTGTGTCCACGGCCGGCGCGTCCGCCGTCGTTATGCACGGCGGCGTAGGGCACCTTGTTGACGATGGTCACTTGTCCGTTGCTGACGATCTTCTCGTTCGATCGGGAGAGGTGTCGGCGGGAGCTGAGCAGCGGGCCGTAGGACGAGGCGGCAGTGGTCTTGCCGGCTTTCGTCATGCGGGGGTTGTTCTGCCGCTTGGTGCGCCTCCAAGCCACGCGTACCTTGTTCAAGAAGCCACCCTTGCGGAAGTTCTCATTGAAGAGGTTGACGGCCATCACACCGGCCTTGCGCGGCCACTTATCGGACACCAGCTTGTCGATGTCTCCACGAACAGCCGCCAGTTTGCGGAAAAATTGCTTGTCGGTCATGATTTATGCGCTGTTTGAATGCCGTTTGATCGGTGTTTGAATAGTTGAGTTACCTTTGTGGCGATACCCTTGCGAGGGGATCACCCGCGGGGCGGAGGCTGTCTTTATTGATGGTCGCCGCCCTGTCGTTTCCAGAGCAACCGAAGCCTACCTTTTCCGGAGTGGATCCAGACCTCTTCAATGTCTCTCCCTCGCAGAAGATGGGGCCTGATACATTTTTCTATCGCCCAGTGATCTGTTACCTTGCAATCTTCGAGAATGACCCTGTTAGATTGCTTTAAGCCTCTGGATAGCAAACTTGAGAACTTGTCTTTGTTTTGGCCTTCTCTTAAAACATCGTAGCCTTCGTGCTCATACCAGTGTTCTCCTATGCGGATATCGGGACAACTCTTCTCGAATTCCGTTCCGATCAAGTCTCCATAGATCGCTGGATAGTTCGGGTTCTTCTCTACTCCATTCAGTTTTGGCGTCATAATGCACGACTTCCCTTGTCGGACAAATGTTTTACAGACATCGACTACGTTTTGATAGTCGTGCTTGTCTGTTTCCACATCAACGTGTCGCGTAAGGGTATGTCCGTTGTATTCATATAGCACTTCCACGTTGTTGGCATAAGTCCTACTGGAGGCTTCAATAGCTGCCGGGCAGTTGTAGCAGTCCTTCTCGGTGCGTGGTTCCTTGAGTAAGTGCCGGAAAGGGCATGTCTCGCAGGAGCCGGGGAAGTAAGGACTGTTGTAGGAGAAGATGCGCTTGGTCTTGCCGGGGTTCTCCTCGAGGCCGGGAGAGGGAGGGGGCGCCTTCCGAATCACCTCGTCAGAGATGGGCGTCACGGGGTCGTCCGTTTGCTCGAGAGAGCATTGGCAGCCCCAGTGGTCGCCGGGATGATGCGCTGCCCAAAAGGCATCGTCCACGGGGCGCACCATGCCCCAGAAGCTACTATGCACTGCATCCGGGGTGACGGCCGTACTCTCCACCCAGCGCAGATTAGGCATGATGTCTCGATCCGCTTCATAGGTCTCCCATTCGGACGCTAAGTGGGCTCGAGAGAGCGCCATGTCGTACTCTGTGCGGAGCCACTGCCGGACGTGGTGATCGGCAATCGGTTCCACATCCTTACGGAACTGGTCGAAAGACTTCAGGTTGCCCTCCTTGTCAATCATCTGGGCCGCCATATCGCGACTCATGCGGTGGGCGCGGAAGGCGGAGAAAACCTCATTGTTATTCTTGAATTGACGCGCTAAAGTCCTCTGCTCTTCTTTGTAAACAGATTGCTTGACGGCATGGTTGTAAGTACGTAGGAAGCCGCCATAGAGCGCTGGATCGGGCTCACGCCGGGGATCAACCTTCTTATCGTAGAGATCGCGCAATGCCTGCTCGAGGCACTTCTCCATGTCGATAGGCAGTTCGTTCTCGCCCTTTGGTTTGGCCAGCGCGCATGCTGGGCAGGGATGCGCAGCGTCGGTATGCGCATGGCCGTAGTACTGCCTATCGATCAGAAGTCGGAAAGAAACGGGTCGCCCCCACCGCGGGGGGCTTGGCCGAAAAAACGGGTGAGCGTCCGCATCATCTTCTCCTCGTCGGCGTCAGTCGGCCCGTCAGGAACGGGTGCATACGTCCGGCGGCCGTTGATCTTCACGCCATACTTCTCCTCGAAGTAGCCTGCATCCACGTCGAAATTATTCAGCAGCATGGTCTCGATGGCCGTCATCTGTTCCGGTGTGTAGTCCTCCTCGTAGTCCCATTCGAAGGACGCCCCTTTGAGGGGGAAACCGTGAGCTACCATGCGGGGGATGAGCTGGCCGTTGACCATGTCGCGCAGGCCATCGGCAATCTCCTCGATCAGGTTCTTGAGCACTTCCAGGTGTACCTCCGACTGTGAGAGGCTGCTGCCGTTGTCGATGGTCATCGTCTGGTAGAGCAGGATCTTGGAGAGCTCGGAGTTGGCCCGATCCACACGCCGGTCATAGATATTGAAGGCGTCGGAGCGCTGGTTCTCCTTCAAGTCGATGTCCGTCCCCTCGGGAAAGAGTGCCCAAAACTTCGCTCCCATGTTCTGCATCATGCGCTCGACCCGACGGATGGTGGCCGGGTCTTGCGAGGTGGTCTTGGCGATACGCATGGGCATACCAAAGATCTCGCCGAAGGTGTCCCAAAAGGCGAGCATGTTCTTCTTGGGGATGGTGTGTGGAGCCGCCTTGAGGTAGAGCCCGAGGTCGTACGGCCCACCGCACTCAATGAGCCAGTCGGAGAAGGGCGGTCGGCGATACTCGATGCCCTTGCGCCAGTCGTCCCCCTGCTCAGCAACGACACGGCCGTATTCCGGAATGACGTGTCGGCGGGGGATGAGCAGAACACTGTCGTAGGATGGTACGCCGCCCTCGGTGAAGACGACGTCGCCCAGCTGGATGAGCGTATGCCCCCAATAGCGGGCTGAGAAGTAGAGGTCGACGAGTGTCTTGAACCAAGTGCGATCGAAGATGCGGCGTGCCTCCTCGTCCTCCTTCTCACCGAACATGATCTTGAAGCTGCGTGCCTTGACGAAGCCGTTGATCTGTCCGATGGCGCCAGAGAGGTGGCCGTCGACCTCGACGTCGCGGTAGACATTGTAGAGGCGAAGGCGGGAGGGATTCTCCACATCGAGCGCCTGCTGCCAGCCGGAGCGCCACGAGTCGATCTCTTGCCGGGTGAGCGATTCGGCCTGTCGTTGCACCTCGGCCATGACGGCCTTCACTCGGCGCGCGTCAGCCTTTTTGGCGAGATCAAAGTGGCCGTATGGGGTGTTGACGGTGGTCAGCTCGGAAGCCGTCCGCCGCCTGAAAAAGTCGGTGATGTTCATTGTCGGGAGTTGTTGGGGGTTACCAGATATAGTTGCTGTGCTGCTCGGAGCCCCATTTGAGGTTATAGGGCTGGGGATCGCTGTTGGGGTCGTTCGGGGTGTCGAGATCGGGAACGATCTTGCCACTCTGCACGCCTTGGAGCCACTCGATGGCACGGCGGTAGCGGATCTCGCGAACCTCGTAGCCCATCTTCTGCGGGAGCCACGAGGCCAGATGGTAAAGGGTGATGTCGCAGAGGAACATCACGATCTGCATGTTGCGCTGCTCACCGCGTCGGGCGAAGATGCGTTCGACGTCGTAGCGGGGCCGGAGGTAGCCGGCCATCTCTTCACGGGCCATCTCCTCGGCGCGCCGGCGGTTCTCCTCATCCGATTGCTGAATGAGGTCGAAAGCACGCTGGCCGATCATCACTTGATAGTCGAGATTGTTCAAAAACATGGAGCTAAAAACGAAAAGTGAAAAACGAGAAACCCTACCGGCTGGAGGGCCGTGGGAGAGCTACGTGGAGGGCATGGGCTTCGATGTTGGCTGCCGTGATGCCACGATGGAAGTATCCACGGCGGATGAGCAGCGTGAGCTCTTGCTTGGAGAGGGTCACAAGGCGGCCGCCTACGTTAATCACGAGGTATTTGCGGCCGTATCGGCGGGCTTGCCGGTTGGCCTTATGAACGGCCAGCCGAAAGTGCAGGCCGAGAAGAAGTTTCTTGATCATGTCGGATGAGTTGTGTTGAATTGTTGAATTGTTGAGTGAGTTACCACGCCCCTTTGGGGGCGGGGCGTTCGCCGAAGATGGGTTCAAAGCGCTCCTCACGGGAGGCCTTCTGAAGTTTGTAGATCGCGCCTTCGTCGGCATCCGGCGCGTCGTCATGCGCCCGGCTGCCGCGGGCCAGCGAGAGGGTCTGATCGATGCCCGTCTTCATGTCTGTATCGTTCCGCTTGGCCTCATTGTAGTAGACCAGTCCGCGCTCCCAGAGGGGAGAGACGGCCTCGATGCGTTGCAGCTTGTCGGGCTTCTTCCGACGGTCGGGCATGATAGGCAGCTGGTAGCCGCGCAGGTCGCCTTCGCGGGCAAACTCATCGAGGATAATGTCCTGCATGAAGTTGGCCTCCATGAAGTACGACACGGCGACATCCTCCGGTAGTGACTCGTGGAAGTCGTAGAGCCATCGCACCATGCCCGCCACGGTGTCCTGCCGGACGTAGCAGTCTATCAGATGGAGCTCGCGGCCCGTTTTACCCCATATGCGGGCGGCTTTGTAGTCGTTCGCTGTCGTTGATTTGAAGGAAGGGTCGATGTAGCAGATGATCTGGTCGTACTTCCGTAAGGGAAGGATCTTCTTGTAGCGGATCCATTGCCACTTGAAGATGCCGCCCTCGGCAACGGGGTTGTGCATCATCTCGCGTTGCCACGAGGCATAGCCCACAAAGTCGGCATAGGCTTCGGCCTCGGCCTTCGTCCATTTGTCAGCCCATACGGGGGCACCGTTGCTGTCGACGGCGTAGACCTTGGAGACCTTCACGCTGGGTATATCGGCGATGTTCTTCAGTACCATGTGCTTGGCGAAACCATTACCGACCATAAGGAAGCGGCCACGGCCGACATCCAAGGCGCCGAAGAGCGCCTGCTTGACCCAGTCGGTAGCTTGCCGGATACGCTCTTCATTGTGGCTCATCTCGTCGTCGTCGAGGTCGTCGATGACGATGTAGTCCGGTCGTTGCTCCTGCTTCTTGAGTCCACGGGGCGACTGTCCCCGGCCGACGGCGAACCACTTGACGCCGCCGGTGGTGGAGAACTCGCCCTGCTGCCAGTCGCCCACGTTCTTCTGCGTGCCGAAGTCGGCAATGATCCGCTGGTTGTACTCTAATTCGGCCTGTAGGTCGGCCAGCAGCGTCTTAGCACCATCCTCCGACTTGTTGACGATGATGCCGCAATGGATCTCCCCACCGCCACGCACCATGAGGTTGATAGGAATGAAGATGTCGAGGTGTGTAGACTTAGCATGGCCACGCGGCCACATGAAGACGGCCTTGAAGGTGCGGTTGCGGAGAATATCACGGAAGGCGGCATTGTGGAAGGGGGCGTTGTGTACGATGCCCGTCACGAGGCCCGTGGCGGGGTCTGTGCGGCGCATGTAATGTGGGAAGTAGTACTCACAGAACGCCGGGTAGTTCGCCAACAGGCGGCGGATACGGGCGTCTCGCTGGGCGCGCGTCTCCTTTTCTGCTTCGGGGGAGAGCTCGGTGAGGCTCTGCACCCGTTTGCAGTGCTCTTCCCACAGGCGGCGGGCGTCTTTCTCTTCGCGTGTGACGGCCATATCCCCTTACTCCTTTACGTTGGCCCGCTCCAGCAGGAACTCGTTGTGCAGCCGGTTCAGGATCTTGATGAAGGGCAGGGTGACCTCCGGATCACTCTTGGCCTGATACTCCACCCAATCGGAAAAAGCCATAAAGACGTCGACCGTCTGCACGATGTTGGCCTTCTTGTCGAGGCGCTCGATGACGGAGGAGAGCTTGACTAATTTGTCGGCCAGCCCACTGACCGATGTGGGATCGTCGCCGGTGTTGACGTCTTCGATCAGGTTGTTGATAGTCACCAGCAGTTTGTTAACCAGTTCTGGGCGCGTGATACTCCGCGCGGCGCGCAGTTCCTTCCATCCGTTCTTGTTGATCCATGCCGAGACGCTTTGGCGAGAGACCCCCACCCGTTCGGCAATCTCGGCCACCTCGCTGCCACCGACATAGAGCATCTTGGCCAGCTCCCGCTTGTTTTCGTTGTCCTTTTTCGTACCCATTTGAAATGGCGTTTAATTGATTGTTGTGAGGGCAAAGGTCTTCCCGGGGTTACCCCACCCCAAAAAAGTGTGCACTCCGTGCATACATCTCTGCACTCGGTGCACACTTCTCTGCACTCGGTGCACACTTTTTTGTTTGCCCCCTTGCGGCACCCACACCTTTGCCGCCGAACCAACGAACCAACGAACAACAAACAACACCTAACAACGAACAACTAAACACCAAACAAACCAACAACCAACAAACATCAGTATGGACAAAGATTTAGAGATCAAAACCGTCGGGCAGACGAAGCTCGACAACGCGATGCACGTGACCTATCATACCGAGATGCACGGCATCCTCAAATCGGCCGATCAGGCCAAGACCGGTATCCCGGCCGAGATCATGACCGACTACAACGGCGGCATCACCGAGGAGACCGAACTCAACCGCGAGGCCCAAGCCGACGCCCTGACGGCGGAGCTCGTGAAGGCCGATACGGCCCGCGACCGCGCCGTGCAGTACTTCTTCGCCGCCGTTCGTGCCGCCCGACTCTCGCCCGACGAGGCCGTACAGAAAGCTGCCGCCGCACTCATGCCCACCGTCAGCGTCTACAGCGGTGCCCCCACCGAGGCGGCCGACCGCGAGACGGCCCTCATCTCCGGCCTTGTGGTCGACCTGAAGAAAGCGGAGCTCACGACCCACCTCACCACGCTCCACCTCGCCGACCTGCCGGCCAAACTCGAGGCCCTCAATAAGGCGTTCTCCGACTTGGCCACCAAGCGCTCAGACGGACGCGCGGCCACCCGCCTGCCGCTGGCCTCCAAAGTCCGCCCGCGGACCGACGCGGCCTACGAGCGCATCCTATTCACCCTCCGCTCCAACTACCTCTTCGGCTCCACGCCCATCGAGAAGCCAGCCATCGAGGCCCTCGCCGCCCGCCTCAATCAGCGCGCCGCCGAGCTGGACGCCGCCTGGAAGCAGTCCATGGCCCAGAAGAAGCGCGCGCCCCGCAAGCCGTCCGTCCCCAAGGAACCCAAGCAGCCGAAAGAGCCCAAAGACCCGAAGCAACCGAAAGATCCGAAGGATCCCAAGGATCCGAAGAAGCCGGGCGGCAGTGAACCCAAGCAGCCCGAACAGCCGAAGGATCCGAAGAAGCCGGGCGGTGGCTCCGGCGAACAGCCCCAGCCGGGCGGCGAGAAACCGAAGAAGCCGGGTGGCGACGGCAATCCGGACATCACCCTGCCGGAGGAATAAATGTTTATGTGTTGGGGCCTAACGGCCCTGTTTACCTGTGTAGGGGCGTATTGCATACGCCCTATTAGGCGGCCCCCAACGGGGCCGAATGAATGTGTCTGGCGCTCGTCCCTGCCGGGACGTCTGGGAGGCGTATGCAATACGCCCCTACACGGGTACCATAAAATGAGGGTCGCCGCGGACCTAAATCCTGTTTTTGGCGTGAAATGACCCTCGCCGCAGGCTCCAAATCGGTTTTTAGCCCAAAATGAGGGTCGCCGCAGGCTTCAAATCGATTTTTGGCCCAAAATGAGGGTCGCCGCAGGCTTCAATTCGGTTTTTGGCCCGAAACGAGGGTCGCCGCGGGCTTCAAACGCGTTTTTGACCCAAAATGACCCTCGCCTCGGGCTTCAATCCTGTTTTTAGCCCGAAATGACCCTCGCCGCAAGGCACTGTAAGACGCGGTGAGGGTAGATAGACTTCGATTATTCTCTGTTTTTCATTTGTGTTATTGTTTCTGGGGCACCCTCTCCGCCTTCGCGTAGCCTCCGCACCCTCGGAAAGGCGAGGCAGGCGTCGGTGGGTGCCTCTCTTTTTTGGGGGTGCAGTGAGTGCGAGGTCACCGAGACTGGCGAAACAGAGTCGGGTGACTCGGAACCCCTGACGGAAGTGAAGGAGGAGCCTCTGACAGAGATGAAGGAGGAGGACACCCACGAAACAGGGCCGGGCGACTCTGAGCCGCCGGCGGAGGCAAAGGAGGAAGCCTCGGAGGAGGCGCCGGCCGCACCGGTGTACGACTACGAGGTGCTCCCCCACAACCGGGACGGAGCTACGGAGGAGCAGATCGCGATGGCGAAGAAGGTGCTTGATCAAAATGCGGACATCCCGGCCGTCTATATCGTGGGCGGGCTCTACCTCTCCGAGGAATGGCGCGCCGACAGATTGTCCGAGAACGGCGAACACAAAGTGACCGTCCGCCGTATCATCAAAGAGAAAGGTTCTTAATCAATTAGTGGGGCCTCTCAGAGGCCGCACGACAGGTGAATACTTCGTTCTGTTCATGGAAGGGCTTTCCCCCTTGCCTACCCCTAAAAAGGTGGGCGGGGGAGGCCCTCTCTCGGGGGGAGGATGTTTAGTTGTTGAGGGCTTCGCCCGGTTGAATTGTTTAGTCGTTGGTTTGTTGAATTGTTTAGTCGTTCTACATCTCAACAACTAAACCGACTCAACAACTAAACCGACTCAACAACTAAACCGACTCAACACCTCAACAAACCAACAACTAAACAGACAAGCAATGAATCGATGGATAGCGCTGATGGCGCTGATATGGCTGACCGTCGGCTGTCACGTTTACCGTGTGCCGGCCGAGCGTGAGGTGACACGGCAGGAAGTCGTCGAAACGGTGCGCGACACGCTTGTGGTCATCGAGCCCGATTCGGCGCTGATCCGTGCCTACTTGGAATGCCAGTCGGGGCGCGTTGCCCTCAGAAGGCTCATCTCGGTGCCCGGCACGCGCATCGTGCCGCACGTGACGCTCACAGACGTCCTGACCGATACGGGCTACCGTGGTGCATTGCTCAATGTGCAATGCCGCGAAGACAGCCTCCGCCGTGAGATCGCCCTGCGCGACCGTACCATCCGCGAGATGACCGACCGTGTCCGCACCGAGTACGTCACCGTGGAGCGACCCTTCCGGTGGTATCACCGGGCGCTGATGGGCGGCGGATACGCCTTCCTCGCCCTTGTGCTCGGTATGGCCGCGTGGCTCGTCGTCCGGATCTACATCAAGGGAAGCCGGATCATCCCCTAATCATTGACAACTAACCATTAACAATTACAAGACATGCCAACAGGATATATACACGGCAGCAACCTGCTCATCTTCGTCGGAGGGAAAGCCATCGGGCACTGTTCGACGTGCGAGATCACGCACAACACAGAATCGAAAGAACGGGCCGTCAAGCCGCCTGCCAAGCAAGCCGGAGGTAACACCGGCAAGTGGACGGAGAAATCGGTGACAAAGCTCAGCGAGTCACTCAGCGCCGAAGGCTTCTGCTTCTACGACGAGACAGAATGCGGCTACAACGAGCTGCTGGCCCTCTGGCAGAAGGCCGAGCCGGTGGAGGTAAAATACAACCACCGCGGAGAGGACAGCACGCGCTATCGTGGCGGCAAGTACGTCATCACAAATCTCTCGCAGACACGTCCGGCCGACGACGACGCCTCTTACAAGGTATCCCTCGAATCGACGGGCGAGATCAAGAGTTACCCCGCCTAAGCGCGGATGTTCAAACAGAGTGATTAAACAGCAATTAAACGACGTATGAATACCATTCGAATAGCGGGCAAAGACTACCCGTGCAGGATGACGATGGGCGCCATGCTGCGTTTCAAGCAGCAAATGGGGTATGAGGTGACAGCCGTGAAGGGAGAGTCGTTCACAGACAACCTCACGCTGCTCTGGTGCTGCGTGGCCTCGGCCTGCGCGCGAGAAAAGATACCCTTCGACCTGTCGCCTATGGAGATGGCCGACGCCATCACGCTGGAGGACTTCGGGGCATGGAAGGACGCCAACTTCGAGGCCGTGCAGGCTGATGCCTCCCCAGCGACCGACACGAAAAAAAAAGCCTGACCATCGAGGAGCTCTTGGGGCTGGCGATGGGCCGCGTGGGGATGAGCCGCGAGGACTTCCTTCAGCTTACCCCCGAGGAGTTCGAGGCGGTCTTGGCGCAGTATGCCCGGCTACGGGAGGAGCAGATGCATACCGGCTGGGAGCAGGCGCGGATGATCGCCTTTGCAGCCGTAGCGCCGCACACCTCACGCCTTCGCGGGCCGGAGGATCTGGTGCGCTTCCCGTGGGAGGAAGAGGCGGAGGAGCACCCCAAGGCACCGAAGATGACGATCGAAGAGCGGCGGAAGCTGATAGACCAGCTGACCGCAGCGTGGGGACAGGGTATGGATGATTAAGCAGAGGTATGGCAGACAACACAGTAGAATATAAGATCAAGCTCAAGGGCGAAGGGGCGGACTCGGTCGATAAGCTCAAGCACTTGGTGGAAGGGCTGGGCGGATCCATCGAACAAGCCAAGAATAGCTCTGAGGGGCTAAAGACGAGCCTGCTCAACTTCAACCAAGCCGTTGGGGCGATTCAAAACGTAGCCGCGGCCTTCAGTCAGGTCTCGAGCGCCGTCAGCGGCATGACGCAGTTCTATGCCGCACAGGTGGAGGCAGAGACGAAGCTGCAAACCGTGATGCGCAACACGATGAACGCCTCTGACGCCGAGGTGCAGTCCATCAAAGACCTCTGCTCGGCCCAGCAGGAGCTGGGTGTAATCGGCGATGAGGTGCAGCTGGCCGGCGTGCAGGAGCTGGCTACCTACGCCTCGAAGAAGTCATCGCTCGAGACGCTCATCCCGGTGATGAACGACATGATCGCCCAGCAGTACGGCTTCAATGCTACGCAGGAGTCGGCCGTGAACATCGCCACGATGATGGGTAAGGTGTTCGCCGGGCAGACATCCGCGCTGAGTCGCTACGGCTACACCTTCAGCGAGGCGCAAGAGCAGATCCTAAAGTTCGGCACCGAGGAGGAGAAGGCGGCGACGCTGGCCGAGGGCGTCTGCGGACGCCGGCGAAGTTTGGCCGGGTACCCGGCAGCAGCTTCCCTGCCTCGGCAGAGGCCGGCGTGAATGCCGAACTGGCCAAGACGGACTCCGGCCGCATGGTGCAGCTGAACAATACCATCGGCGACATGAAGGAGCAAGTGGGACAGCTGCTCCTCCCCTTCGAGTCGTTCCTCACACAGGCCGCAGAGATGGGTATGGCTGCCAGTGGCATCATCCAGCTGGCCCAAGCAATCAATGCGACCGGTATCGCCACCAAGGCATGGACGGCCGCACAATGGCTGCTCAATGCGGCACTCGATGCCAACCCGATCGGTGTCGTCGTCATGGCGCTGGCAGCGTTAGTGGGCGCGCTGGTCTATGCCTACAACAACTCGGAGGATTTCCGGCGCATCGTGGACGAGGCGTGGGCGGCTGTCAAGGACTTAGCCAGTGTGCTGTGGGGCGTGCTGAAGAAAGCCTTGGATGTCGCCGTGAAAGGCTTCAAGGCCGTCGTGCAATGGGTGAAGGATTTCGCCCGGTGGTTCTCATCCACCCAGCTGTTCCAGTCCATCAATAAGTTCAACACGTGGATCCGCGATCGTGTGGTGAAGGTCATCGAGCGGGTGATTGGCGCCCTCCGGGAGTTAGCCGGTTGGCTGCGGAGCGTCTTCAACATTCCGAACTTCGGCGGCAGTGTAGCTGATGATCTCAAGGGGCCGCTGGCAGCGATCGACGCACTGAACCAAAAGATGCGCGATGCGGCCGATGCCAAGCGGGCGCTGATAAGTGGCGGCGGTGGCGGGGGAGTCGCGCCCTCCGGCGGATCGGGTAAAGGCGGCGGCAAGAGCGATAAAGACGGCAAGAAACAGTACAACCCGGAGACACTCGGCTGGTACAAACAGCAGATCGCCGAGCTGCAAGAGAAGCAACAGGCCGCTGACGAACAGCACGCCATGCAGCTTCAGAAGCAAATCAGCCTGCTTAAGACGCAGCTGGCTATGCGCGAGGCTCTAATCGAGTCCGAGAACAAGCCGCTGAAGCGCACCGGGCCGATGCCGTGGGAGAAGCAGCGGATCCTCAAAGATGGCAGCAAGGATGGCCCCAAGCTGAACCTTCCCCTCAAGTTTGACTCCGGCGAGCTCAAGCGCGTGTCGCGAGAGATCAAGGAGCGGATGGAGAAGATGTTTCCCGAGGCGGAGTATTACAAGAAAGTCTCCAAAGGCCTGAACGGCGTGGCAGACGTGATGGGCAATCTGGGACGAGCGGTCGGCGGTACGGCCGGGGCATGGCTCGAATGGGGGCAAAACGTGCTGCAAGCTATCGCATCGGCCATCCCGCAGATCCTGTCGCTCGTTGCTGCACAAAAGGCGCAAGGCATAGCCAGCACCTTCGCAGCGGGCACAGGTGCAGCGGCCTCGGTATCGGCTATCCCCGTCGTGGGCCCGGTGCTGGCCATTGCCGCAGTGGCCTCCGTACTGGCAGCGCTGGCCTCTATCCCGAAGTACGCAGAGGGCGGTCTGGCTTACGGCAAGACACTGGGTATATTCGGTGAGTATGCCAATGCCTCGACGAACCCCGAGGTGGTGGCACCGCTCTCCAAGCTGCGCGACCTGATCGAACCGGCTGGAGGTGTGGGCGGCGAGGTGGTCTTCCGCATCGCCGGGCGTGATTTGGAAGGGGTATTGAACAAGCGCTCGCAGGTGAGCCGAAGAACGAGATAACGAACAACGAACAACTAAACAGGCCGACAGGCCTCTCAACAATTCAACGACAGTGGCTAAGGGCATACGCTATACGGGCGAGTTTATGAGCATTGCCGGGTCGCGCTATCGGGCGGAGATCTGGCAGGAAGGCTTCACGGGTAAGCCGGTCGAGCTGACGTTTCCCTACGAGACGCCGGTGTCGATCGAGTGGGCCGAGGTGGACAAGCTGGAGCCGGTGATGTCGTCGGCGGCTACGCTGATGGTCGTCTCCGAGACAGATCGTCAGTTTGTCAACCTCTACACCACCCAGGCTGGCAGCACGCGTCTCGACATCTACCGCAACAATAAGCTCTACTGGAGCGGTATGCTCGATCCGGAGATCTACGAGGAGCCTTTCAGCCGTGAGCGAGACTATGAGGTCTCGCTTACCTTCAGCGACTTCGCCCTGCTCGACCGCATCGCCTTCGAACAGACGGGGACGAACAATCGCCAGCGTATCAAGCTGCGCACCGTGCTCGACATGGCCATGAAGCAGAGCGGGATCAATACCGGGGCAGACTGGCAGACGCATATCTCCACCACCACATCAGCCGGGGCGTCGCTGCTGGACGGCGTCTACGTCTCGGAGGACAACTTCTTCGACGAAGACGGTGAGCCGATGACCCTGCGCGAGGTGCTGGAGGGCGTCTTGCGCCCCTTCGGCCTGCAAATGGTGCAGAAGGATGGCCGCATCAACCTCTATGACCTTCATGCTCTCTCGGAGGGCCTCCAGCCACGACGGGTGCGCTGGTGCCTCTCGGACTCGGCGCTGGGTGTGGACAAGACGTACAACAACTGCGAGCTGACCTATTCCCCCTACATGAGCAGTAACCTTGTGGATGCCTCCATCGAGCCGGGCACGATCAAGGACACGGCCTGCACCACACACCGCGTGAATGTGGACTACTCCGATCAGAACTACCCGGGCTTCGACATGCTGCTCCATCCGCTCAGCCTTAAGCAGCGGAAGTTCCGCGTGCTGGACGCCTTCAACCTGACGAAGTTCTTCAAGATCAAACCCATCTTCTCGGGCGACTCGGAGGCGGGCGTGGCCGTGGTCTTCGACACCCGCACAGGACATAAGACGTACGCCCAGCAATGCAGCCGCATACTGAACGCAGGCCTGCCCTCGGTCACGATCGAGATGCACGATCGGCCGTACGTCTTCGTCGACCCTGCGCTGCGTGGCAACTATCTGCTGAATCTGAAGATCGAGGCCTTGGTGGATGTGCGCTACAACCCCTTCGAGGATGCGAGCAAAGACAACGAGGAGGGCTGGTGGAAGGACTTCCAGAAGCGTTGCCACTACGGCTACATCCCCTTCCGGCTCGTCCTGCGCGACGATCAAGGCAGGGCGCTCTATCACTACGACAACTCGACCGTCGTCAACACGCCACTGCTGTCCTTCATGGTCTACACCACCGGCCGCAAATGGGAGCCCGGCGAGGGGACATGGGGCAATGCTTATGCAGCGTATTACGACAAGGAAGACCGAAGCAAGAAAGCGGGGTGGGGCGGATGGAAAACGAATCGGCCAATCATGGGCTACACGCTCCTCCTGCCTTCGATCTTCGACAAGATGTTCGATGGAGAATACATCCCTATGCCACCCACCTCTGGATGGTTAGAGCTCTCCATCGGCAACACGTTCGTCAACTGGCTGGCCCCCTCCATCGGCCACCTCGAGCACGGACACCCCGTCATGAACGAATACGTCATCCAGGGAGCCACACTCGCCCTCGTCATCATCGGCGCGCTCATCGCGTGGATGAAGTACGGACGCGACGAGGTTCCCACCTCCGTCCCCGCAGGCAACGCCCTGACCGAGGCCGCACGCCGCGACCTCTACCAGGACACCGTCAACGAGACCCTGTTCATGATGCCCGCCAAGGGCCTCGTCACCGTCGCGACCGTCGGCGATGCGAGCGCCATCGACGGTGCACTGAACGGCCTCGGCGCCGGCTCGCAGCTGCTCGGACGCATCGTCGGCATCACCCAGAACGGCCTCGTGCGCACGTACGCCGCCTACATCCTGGGTGGCGTCATCCTCGCCCTGGCCATCGTCCTCGGATTCAGGCTGTAAGGGGTACACGACAATGGAAAGTGCAATGATTGCTGCTAACTTCCCGTGGCTGTCCGTCCTCGTGGCCATTCCGGCTGCGGGCGCGGCCCTCCTCGGCTTCGTCTCGCCCCTGAGGCGCGCCGCCGGGCGCGTTATCGCCCTGGTGGTCTCCCTCGTCGAGCTCGCGCTCGGCGTGTACGTGGCCGCCTCCGTGTTCGACTGGTCCGCCCCGGCCTCGTACCAGGTGTACGAGTCCCACCTGTGGATCCCGCAGATCGGCATCACCTGGTCCCTCGGCGTCACGTCCCTGGGCCTGGTCATGATCCTCCTGGCGATCGGCCTCGTGCCGCTCGTGCTGATTGCGGGTTGGGACGAGGACGATGCCGCGGACCGCGGTGCCTACCCGGCGCTCGTCCTGGCCCTCCAGGCTTTCATGGTCGTTATTTTCGCGGCCTACGATCTGACGGTCTTCTACTTCGCCTTCGAGGCGATGCTCGTGCCGCTGTACCTCATGATCGGACGCTACGGCGTCGGTGACGAGGCCGCGCGTCACAAGGCCGCCATGAAGTTCCTGCTGTACTCGCTGTTCGGTGGACTGGTGATGCTCGGTGGCATCCTCTACGTGTGGGCCATCGCCTACCAGGCGAACCCCGATGCCTCGACCTTCTTCCGCATGGACATGCTCGCCCAGCTCCTGCCGACCGCCCCGGACACGGTTCAGATGGTCGTTTTCGTGACCTTCATGGTTGCCTTCGCGATCAAGGCCCCCATGGTCCCGGTGCACACCTGGCTGCCCGACACGGCCGCCGTCGCTCGCCCCGGTACCTCGGTGCTGCTGGTCGGCGTCCTGGACAAGATCGGCACCTTCGGCATGATCGCCCTGTGCCTGCAGCTCACCCCCGGCGCGGCCGCGTCCGCGAAGTGGGTCATGTGCGTGCTCGCCGTCATCTCCATCCTGTGGGGCGGCCTGTCGGCCAACGGCCAGAACGACATCATGCGTCTGGTGTCCTACACCTCGGTGTCGCACTTCGGCTTCATGGTCCTGGGCATCTTCATCGGCTCGCAGATCGCCCTCGTTGGCGCCATGTTCTACATGGTCGCCCACGGCGTCTCGATCGCCGCGATGTTCCTGCTCTCCGGCTGGCTGTCGCGCCGCGGTGGCACGCAGGACATGCGCGAGTACGTCGGCATGCAGCGCGTGACCCCGGTCCTCGCTGGCCTGTGGCTCGTGTCCGGCCTCGCGTCCATCGCGCTGCCCGGCCTGTCCGGCTTCGTCCCCGAGTACCTCGTGCTGATGGGTACGTGGACGGTCAGCGCTCCGCTGGCGCTATTCGCGGTCCTGGGCGTCGTCATCGCCGCCCTCTACGTGCTCATGCCCTACCAGCGCGTCTTCACCGGTGCGCCCGGCAAGGGTAAGGAAGAGCTGGCGGACCTGAACGGCCGTGAGCGCGGCGTCATGGTGCCGCTCGTGGCCGCGATGCTCATCCTTGGTATCTGGTCGGCGCCTCTCGTGAGCGCCCTGACCCCGGTTGCTTCAGACCTCGGCCTGCCCACCACGCAGGTCGGCGCCACCGCTGAAGGGAGCGCACAGTGAACGTTCTACCCATGGATAACTTCCAGGCCCCCGAGGTTCACTGGGTGAGCCTCGCGCCTATCCTCATCGTGCTGGGCGGAGCGGTCCTCGGCGTCCTCGTCGAGGCCTTCGCCCCCGCGAAGGCTCGTCGCCCCCTCGTGATCGGCCTGTCGATCCTGGCGACCGCAGGTGCGTGCGTCATGCTCGCCCTGCGCTGGGTCCCCGTCCTGGAGACTCCGGTGACGCTGGGGGAGTACATGGAAGATCCGCTGACGATCGCCGCTCAGTCGGCACTCGTCATTATCGGCTTCTTCGCCGTTCTCGTGATGGCCGACCGCACCTCCGTCGGTGACGGCGCGTTTGCCGGCCAGCCGTCGGATCGTCCGGACTCTGCCGCCGAGGAGCTGTCGGAGCGCAAGGGCTACCAGCGTTCCGAGATCTTCCCGCTGACCCTGTTCTCCCTGGGCGGCATGATGATCTTCCCCGCGGCGGATAACTTCGTGACCCTGTTCGTGGCCCTTGAGGTCATGTCGCTGCCCCTGTACATCATGGCTGCCACGGCCCGCCGTCGTCGCCAGCTGTCCTACGAGTCGGCCCTCAAGTACTTCGTGCTCGGCGCCTTCTCCTCGGGCTTCCTGCTTATGGGCTCCGCCTTCCTCTTCGGCTTCTCGAACTCGCTGCGTATCTCTGCGCTGGCCGAGGCCATCTCCACCCACACGAACATGGAGTGGATGGTCCTCGTGGGCGTCTTCTGCGTGATGGTCGGCCTGCTGTTCAAGGTGGGCGCAGCCCCCTTCCACGCGTGGACCCCCGACGTCTACACGGGCGCCCCGACCCCGGTGACGGGCTTCATGGCTGCCGCCGTGAAGATCGCGGCCTTCGCAGCGATGATCCGCTTCTACACGGTCGCAGCCGCCTACCTGCAGTGGGACTTCCTGTACATCTTCGCGGCCGTGGCGGTCCTGACGATCCTCGTCGGTACCTTCGCTGGCCTCGTGCAGGATGACGTCAAGCGCATGCTGGCCTACTCCTCGATCGCCCACGCGGGCTTCATCCTGATGGGGATCCTCGCGATGGAAAAGGGCGGTACGGGCCATGTGTTGTTCTACACGCTCGGTTACGGTCTGGCGACGGTCGGTGCCTTCGGCGTGGTCACGCTGGTGCGCGGCCGCGACGCGGACGGCAACGTCCTGGGTGAGGCGACGAGCCTGCGTAAGTGGGCGGGTATCGGCCGCACCAACCCGTGGCTCGCGGGCGCGATGCTGATCTTCCTGCTGTCGTTCGCGGGCATCCCGCTGACGGGCGGTTTCATTGGTAAGTTCGTGATTTTCTCCGACGCGATCAAGGGCGGCATCGGCTGGCTCGCGATCGTCGGCCTCGTGGCCTCGGCGATCACCGCGTTCTACTACTTCCGCCTCGTGCGCCTGATGTTCTTCACTGAGCCCAGTGACGAGTCCGTCGTGGTGAAGTCGGAGGGCCTGTCCGCTCTGGCGATCGCCGTGTGCGCGATTGGGACGCTCGCCCTGGGCGTCTTCCCCGGTCCCGTGTTGAGTCTGCTCGAAAAGATCGTCATACTGATCCCGTGAGCGCTCAAACACCCGATCTTCATGTTCCCGACCTCGAGTCCCGCATTACCCCGGGGCTCGAGGTCGTCGAGCGTCGTCTCCTCGACGCCGTCTCCTCGTCTCGTGACCTGACGGACGAGCTGACTCGTCACCTCGCGGTCGCGGGCGGCAAGCGGATGCGTCCGCTGCTCACCCTCGTGTGCGCGCAGCTGGGCGAGCCCGAGCGTGCGCTCGACGAGCAGGTCATCACGGCCGCGACGGCGGTTGAGCTCACGCACCTGGCGTCCCTGTACCACGACGACGTCATGGATTCGGCGCCCACGCGTCGCGGTGTTCCCTCGGCTCAGCACCTGTGGGGCAACAACCGCGCGATTCTGGCCGGCGACATCCTGTTCGCCCGCGCGTCGCTGCTGGTTGCCTCGCTGGGGCCCGAGATGGTCGCGCACCACGCGCGCACGTTCGAGCGCCTGTGCGAGGGTCAGCTCAACGAGACTTTCGGTCCGACGGATGGCGCCGATCGCGTCGACTTCTACCTGCAGGTCCTGGCGGATAAGACGGGCTCGCTCGTGTCCACCGCCGCGTCCTTCGGCGCGCTCCTGTCGGGCGCCGGCAAGCTGATGGCGGACGTGGTGAGCGACTTCGGTGAGAAGGTGGGCGTCGCCTTCCAGATCGCCGACGACGTGCTCGACCTGGCGTCCTCGGGCGAGCAGTCGGGTAAGACGCCCGGCACCGATCTGCGCGAGGGCGTGGACACCCTGCCCGTCCTTCTCCTGCGTCGCCGCGAGGCGGCTGGCACGATCGACGAGGCCGGCGCGCGCATCCTGCGTGAGCTGACGGGCGACCTGTCCTCGGACGACGCCCTGGCCTCGGTCGTTGCGCAGCTGCGCAACCACGACGTGCTGGAGGAGACCCGCGAGC
>ERZ773100.321-NODE-321-length-26693-cov-9.262370_pt1 | contig 26693 bp, 28 predicted proteins | sample MGYA00511119_ERZ773100 | MGnify/ENA primary metagenome ERZ773100 (study PRJEB29015, sample SAMEA2738000) | human oral metagenome | biome: human oral; feature: human-associated habitat; material: dental | place: China | collected 2111 ...
AGGGACTACCCAAAGAGCTTGGTAAATATATGTGGCTAACAAAAGCACATACTTCCCAAGAAGCTCCCACTTCTACAAGTGGGAGTAGTTCACTCTTTCATACCAGCAAGTGCTATACCAAGAGGAGTTATGTATACAGGCATATATGGTTTGTAAATATTTAAGCCTAGTTCTTTTTCAAAAATACTTTCACTTTCATCAAAGCTACAAGCACCACCTACTAAATATACATCTTTAACCTTATAATCTTTTATATATTTCTTTACAATTGAAGCCATTTTTTGTAAAACAGGAGTAATTTGTACAAAAACTTCTTTTTCTTTCTTCTTATCAGTTTTTATATCCTCAGCTGTTTCAAAATCTACACCATAGCTTCCAGCTAAAACTAAAGTCATATGTGTCCCTCCAGTAGGTTCATCTGCAACAAAAACAACTTTTCCTTTTTCTAAAATACTAATCCCAGTTGTTCCTCCTCCTAAATCTACAACAACTCCATCTGCAATTCCTAAAACATAAGAGGCAGCTGTAGGTTCATCTACAACTTTTAATACATCTATTCCAGCTGATTCAATTACATTTACTATTGCTTTAACACTTCCTTGTTCAACACCAGGAGGAATAGCAGTATAACCTTCTGTAATTTGTATTCCTAATTTTTCTTCTAAATCTTCTTTTAATTTTCTAACTATTCCTATTGCTCCCATAAAGTCAACAACAATACCATCTCTTACAACTCTTGAACGCTGAGTAGCACCAGCAACAGGTTTACCATCTTTATCTAAAATGGTTATTACTATATTAGCAGTACCTAAGTCAACACCAACATAAAATTTGCTTTTATCAAAATTTGTTTTTGGTTTTTTAATTGTTTTTTCAAAATCTTTGATATATTTATTTACCTTATCTAAATTCATGATTATTTTCTCCTTTATTTTTATATTAAAAAAATACTATCTTAATAAGCAAAATTTGTCAATAATATTTTTAATTTAAAAAAAATAAAAAAATTTTTAGCGATTTACTAAAAAATACTATAAATTAGATAGATTTTTTGCTATAATATAAAATAAACTTAGAATCTATGAATAAGGGGAATAGATGAAATCAGTAAAAGTACATATAAAAAACAAAAAAGGATTACATGCAAGACCTTCATCTCTATTTGTACAATTAGTGACAAAGTATGATTCTGATATTACTGTTAAATCAGAAGATGAAACTGTAAATGGAAAAAGTATTATGGGACTTATGCTCTTAGCAGCAGAAGAAGGTAGAGAGTTAGAATTAATAGCAGATGGGCCAGACGAAGATGCTATGCTTGAGGAACTAGTTGATTTAATAGAAGTAAAAAAATTCAATGAGGAGTAAAATATATGGAAATTATTAGGGCAAAACATATGGGTTTTTGCTTTGGAGTTTTAGAAGCCATAAATGTTTGTAACTCTTTGGTTGAAGAAAAAGGAAGAAAATATATTCTAGGTATGCTTGTTCATAATAAACAAGTTGTAGAAGATATGCAGAGAAAAGGTTTTAAGCTTGTAACAGAAGATGAATTACTTGAAGACATGGATGAATTAAAAGAAGGAGATATAGTGGTCATAAGGGCACATGGAACTTCTAAAAGTATTCATGAAAAGTTAAAAGAAAGAAAAGTTAAGGTTTTTGATGCTACTTGCATATTTGTGAATAAAATAAGACAAGAGATAGAAATAGCAAATGAAAATGGTTATAGTATCTTGTTTATGGGTGATAAGAATCATCCTGAAGTAAAAGGAATTATTTCTTTTGCTGATGATATTCAAATATTTGAAAGCTTTGAAGAAGCAAAAAAATTAAAAATTGATATAGATAAGACTTATCTATTGTCAACACAGACAACTTTAAATAAGAAAAAATTTGAAGAAATTAAAAAATATTTTAAAGAAAACTATAAAAATGTAGTAATTTTTGATAAAATATGTGGTGCAACAGCTGTTAGACAAAAAGCAGTTGAAGATTTAGCAACAAAAGTAGAAGTGATGATAATAGTTGGAGATACAAAGAGCTCAAATACAAAAAAATTATACGAAATATCTAAAAAATTAAATGATAATAGTTACCTTGTTGAAAATGAGGAGCAGTTGGATTTAACTATTTTTAGGGATAAAAAAGTAGTAGGGATTACTGCTGGAGCATCAACACCAGAAGAAACAATAATGAATATAGAAAAAAAAATAAGGGGGATATATAAAATGTCTAATGTAAATGAAAACCAAAACGAATTCTTAGAAATGTTAGAAGGATTCCTACCAAATCAAGAGAAAAGAGTTGAAGGAGTTATAGAATCTATGGATCAAAACTTCTCATATCTTGATGTTCCTGGTGAAAGAACAGCAGTTAGAGTAAGAACAGATGAATTAAAAGATTATAAAGTTGGCGACACTGTTGAAGTTTTAATAACAGGATTATCAGAAGAAGATGATGACCAAGAATACATAACTGCTTCAAGAAGAAAAATTGAAGTGGAAAAGAATTGGGAAAAAATTGAAGATTCTTTTAAAAACAAAACTATCTTAGAAGCAAAAGTTACAAAGAAAATAAAAGGTGGATACTTAGTAGAAGCATTCCTATATGCTGGTTTCTTACCTAATTCGCTTTCAGAAATTTCTGATAATGAAGAAAAAGTAAATGGAAAGAAAATACAAGTTATAGTAAAAGATATTAAAGTGGATGCAAAAGATAAAAAGAATAAAAAAATCACTTATTCAGTAAAAGATATTAAAACAGCCGAACAAGAAAAAGAATTTGCTGGTTTAACAGTTGGACAAACTGTTGACTGTGTTGTTACAGAAGTTTTAGACTTTGGTTTAGCAGTTGACATCAATGCTTTAAAAGGTTTTATCCACATTTCAGAAGTATCTTGGAAAAGATTAGATAAATTATCTGATGTATATAAAGTTGGAGATCATATAAAAGCAGTAGTTGTTTCATTAGATGAAGCAAAAAGAAATGTTAAATTATCAATTAAAAAATTAGAAGAAGATCCTTGGGCAACAGTTGCTAATGAATTCAAAGTAGATGATGAAGTTGAAGGAACTGTTACAAAGGTTTTACCTTATGGTGCTTTTGTTGAAATTAAACCTGGTGTAGAAGGACTTGTACATATTTCTGATTTTAGCTGGACTAAAAAGAAAGTTAATGTTGCTGAATATGTAAAAGAAGGAGAAAAAGTAAAAGTTAGAATAACTGACTTACATCCAGAAGATAGAAAATTAAAATTAGGAATAAAACAATTAGTAGCTAACCCTTGGGAAACTGCTGAAAAAGACTTTGCTGTTGGTACAGTAATTAAAGGAAAAGTTGTTGAAGTAAAACCATTTGGAATATTTGTTGAAATAGCAGATGGAATAGATGCTTTTGTTCATAGCTCAGATTATAGTTGGGTTGGGGAAGAAACTCCTAAATTTGAAATTGGAAATGAAGTTGAATTAAAAATAACTGAACTTGATTTAAATGATAAAAAGATTAAAGGAAGTTTAAAAGCTTTAAGAAAAAGTCCTTGGGAACATGCAATGGAAGAATACAAAGTTGGAACAACTGTTGAAAAGAAAATAAAAACTGTTGCAGACTTCGGATTATTTATTGAATTAACAAAAGGAATTGATGGATTTATTCCTACTCAATTTGCTTCTAAAGAATTTATTAAAAATATAAGAGATAAATTCAATGAAGGAGATGTTGTTAAGGCTCAAGTTGTTGAAGTAAATAAAGATACACAAAAAATAAAATTATCTATTAAGAAAATAGAAATTGAAGAAGAAAAAAGAGAAGAAAGAGAACAAATTGAAAAATATTCTACTTCATCTTCAGAAGAATAATAAGTTACAAACAATATAAGGAGGAACTATTGTTCCTCCATATTTTTAATAAAAAGTAGGAGGAATAATGAGTACTGCATTTACAGGTTTTGTATTATTGAATGAAGCTAAATTTGATAGAGAAAAATTTTTAAAAGATTTAAAAGATGATTGGAAAATTACATTAGATTTAGGTAAAGAAGATGAAAGCAAAGAAAAAGATATGTTAGTTGGAGATATTGATGGTATAATGGTAGCTGTTGCTTTAATGCCTGCTCCTATTCCTAATAATGAAGCAGTAGATAATGCAAAAACAAACTATAGATGGAAAGATGCAGTTAAAGTTGCAGAAGAACATAAGGCACATATACTTGTTTCTCTTTTAGGAGAACCTAATTTAGTTGAAGGTGCAAAATTATATACAAAAATTATATCAGCACTTACAAAACAAGATAACTGTACTGGAATTAATGTATTGGGAACAGTTTTAAATCCTGATATGTATAGAGACTTTACAAAATATTATGAAGAAAATGATATGTTCCCAGTTGAGAATATGATATTTATTGGACTATATGCTTCAGAAGATGAAAAAATAAATGCTTACACTTATGGAATGGAAGGTTTTGGAAAAAAAGAAATGGAAATACTTTCTAGTTCACAAAGTCCAGAAGATGTTTACTATTTTTTACAAGGTGTAGCAGACTATGTTATAACTTCTGATGTAATATTACAAGATGGTGAAACAATAGGTTTTTCAGCAGAACAAAAAATTCCTATATTTCAATCAAAAGGGATAGCTGTTAATGGAACTACATTAAAATTAGCTTATTAATAGAAAAAAAATTAAAATTTTGAAAAAAATATTGCCTAAATCAAAAAAATGTGGTATATTAGTAAAGTATCAGTGATGGTCGCATAGCTCAGTTGGGAGAGCACCTGCCTTACAAGCAGGGGGTCATAGGTTCAAGTCCTATTGTGACCACCATAGGAAATGGGGGTGTAGCTCAGTTGGTTAGAGCGCCTGCCTGTCACGCAGGAGGTCGCGAGTTCGAGCCTCGTCACTCCCGCCACTCCTCTATATAAAAAATGCCCAGATAGCTCAGTCGGTAGAGCAGGGGACTGAAAATCCCCGTGTCGGTGGTTCGATTCCGCCTCTGGGCACCATTTGTTATAATAGATGGCGACGTCGCCAAGCGGTAAGGCAGAGGTCTGCAAAATCTCCATCACCAGTTCGAATCTGGTCGTCGCCTCCAATAAAAAAATAATTGACATAATAAAATTAATATGATAATATAATTAGGCGATGCGGGAATAGCTCAGTTGGTAGAGCGTCAGCCTTCCAAGCTGAATGTCGCGAGTTCGAACCTCGTTTCCCGCTCCAAAATGTATGCGTCATTAGCTCAGTTGGTAGAGCATCTGACTCTTAATCAGGAGGTCACAGGTTCGACCCCTGTATGACGCACCAAAAGTTTGCCCCGTTCGTTCAGTGGTTAGGACATCAGATTTTCACTCTGGAAACAGGGGTTCAATTCCCCTACGGGGTACCATTATGGTCGCATAGCTCAGTTGGGAGAGCACCTGCCTTACAAGCAGGGGGTCATAGGTTCAAGTCCTATTGTGACCACCATAGGAAATGGGGGTGTAGCTCAGTTGGTTAGAGCGCCTGCCTGTCACGCAGGAGGTCGCGAGTTCGAGCCTCGTCACTCCCGCCATTAGATATGCCGCTTTAGCTCATCTGGTAGAGCAACTGACTTGTAATCAGTAGGTGATTGGTTCGACTCCGATAAGCGGCACCAGTAAATCGAATATATGCGGGGATGGCGGAATTGGCAGACGCGCTAGACTTAGGATCTAGTGTCCCAGACGTGAGAGTTCAAGTCTCTCTCTCCGCACCACGCTCAAAAAAATCTTGCGGGAATAGCTCAGTTGGTAGAGCATAACCTTGCCAAGGTTAGGGTCGCGAGTTCGAGTCTCGTTTCCCGCTCCAGAATTACATATTATATGTGGGGATATAGCTCAGTTTGGGAGAGCGACGCACTTGCACTGCGTAGGTCAGCGGTTCGATCCCGCTTATCTCCACCATTATGCCTAGGTAGCTCAGTTGGCTAGAGCATACGGTTCATACCCGTACGGTCGATGGTTCGAATCCATTCCTAGGCACCATTATTGATAGCAAGACATTAATGACAGTTCGTTAATGTTTTTTTTATACAATTTTGCACAAAAAATAACCTTTAATTTTCTTGATAATTATTGGATATTGTTATAAAATTAAACGAAGTTAAATAAATTTATGAGGTGAGGAGTTTGAAAAAAACAAAAATAGTTTGTACTATTGGTCCTGTGACTGAATCAGTAGAAACTTTAAAAGAATTATTAAATAGAGGAATGAATGTAATGAGATTAAATTTCTCTCATGGTGACTATGAAGAACATGGCATGAGAATGAAAAATTTTAGACAAGCAATGTCTGAAACTGGAATTAGAGGAGGTATACTTCTTGATACTAAAGGTCCAGAAATAAGGACAATGACTTTAAAAGATGGTAAAGATGTTAGTATTAAGGCTGGACAAAAATTTACTTTTACAACAGATCAATCAGTTGTTGGAGATAATGAAAGAGTAGCAGTAACTTATGAAAACTTTGCAAAAGATTTAAAAGTTGGGGATATTGTTCTTGTTGATGATGGATTACTTGAACTAGATGTTACAGAAATAAAAGGAAATGAAGTTATATGTATAGCTAGAAATAGTGGTGATTTAGGACAAAAGAAAGGAATAAATTTACCTAATGTTTCTGTTAATTTACCAGCATTATCTGAAAAAGATATAGAAGATTTGAAATTTGGTTGCCAAAATAATGTTGATTTTGTGGCAGCATCATTTATAAGAAAAGCTGATGATGTAAGACAAGTAAGGAAAGTTCTTAGAGAAAATGGTGGAGAAAGAATACAAATAATTTCTAAAATAGAAAGCCAAGAAGGACTTGATAACTTTGATGAAATTTTAGCTGAATCAGATGGGATAATGGTAGCAAGAGGAGATTTAGGAGTAGAAATTCCTGTTGAAGAAGTTCCTTGTGCACAAAAAATGATGATAAGAAAATGTAATAGAGCAGGAAAAGCTGTTATTACAGCAACTCAAATGCTAGATTCAATGATTAAAAACCCAAGACCTACAAGGGCAGAAGCAAATGATGTTGCTAATGCTATATTAGATGGTACAGATGCAGTAATGCTTTCAGGAGAAACTGCAAAAGGAAAATATCCACTAGCTGCTGTTGAGGTTATGAATAAAATAGCTAAAAAAGTTGATGCTACAATACCACCATTTTATGTAGAAGGAGTAATAAATAAACATGATATAACTACAGCTGTTGCAGAAGGAAGTGCTGATATAAGTGAAAGATTAAATGCAAAACTTATAGTTGTTGGTACAGAATCTGGAAGAGCTGCAAGAGATATGAGAAGATATTTTCCTAAGGCAAATATTTTAGCAATAACTAATAATGAAAAAACTGCTAACCAATTAGTTTTATCAAGAGGAATAATTCCATATGTAGATGCTTCACCAAAAACATTGGAAGAATTCTTTGTCATAGCAGAAGCTGCTGCAAAAAAATTAAATTTAGTTGAAAATAATGATATAATTATAGCAACTTGTGGAGAAAGTGTATTTATACAAGGAACAACTAACTCAATAAAAGTTATACAAGTAAAAGCATAGTTTTTAATTTAAAAGGAGGAATGTTAATGACAGGTATAGTAGAAGTAATTGGAAGAGAAATTTTAGACTCAAGAGGAAACCCAACAGTAGAAGTAGATGTTATACTAGAATGTGGAGCAAAAGGTAGAGCTGCTGTTCCATCTGGAGCTTCAACTGGAAGCCATGAAGCAGTTGAATTAAGAGATGAAGATAAAGGAAGATATTTAGGAAAAGGAGTTTTAAAAGCTGTAAATAATGTAAATACAGAAATTAGAGAAGCTCTTTTAGGAATGGATGCTTTAAATCAAGTAGCAATAGATAAAGTAATGTTAGAATTGGATGGAACTTCTAACAAAGGAAGATTAGGAGCAAATGCTATATTAGGTGTATCTCTAGCCGTTGCAAAAGCTGCTGCAGAAGCATTAGGCAAACCTTTATATAAATATTTAGGTGGAGTAAATGCAAAAGAATTACCTTTACCTATGATGAATATTTTAAATGGTGGAGCACATGCTGACTCAGCTGTTGACTTACAAGAATTTATGATACAACCAGTTGGAGCAAAATCTTTCCACGAAGCTATGAGAATGGGAGCAGAAGTTTTCCATCATTTAGGAAAAATATTAAAAGCTAATGGAGACTCAACAAATGTTGGAAATGAAGGAGGATATGCACCTTCAAAAATCCAAGGAACTAAAGGAGCTTTAAATTTAATATGTGAAGCTGTTAAGGCTGCGGGATATGAATTAGGTAAAGATATTACTTTTGCTTTAGATGCTGCTTCAAGTGAATTCTGTAAAGAAGTAAATGGGAAATATGAATATCATTTCAAAAGAGAAGGTGGAGTTAAAGACACTGATGCAATGATTAAATGGTATGAAGAATTAATAAACGAATATCCTATTATTTCAATAGAAGATGGATTAGGTGAAGATGACTGGGATGGTTGGGTAAAACTAACTAAGGCTATTGGAGATAGGGTTCAAATAGTTGGAGATGACTTATTTGTAACTAACACTGAAAGATTGAAAAAAGGTATAGAACTAGGAGCAGGAAACTCTATCCTTATAAAATTAAATCAAATAGGTTCATTAACTGAAACTTTAGATGCAATAGAAATGGCAAAAAGAGCAGGATACACTGCAGTTGTCTCTCATAGATCAGGAGAAACAGAAGATGCAACAATAGCTGATGTAGCTGTTGCAACTAATGCTGGGCAAATTAAAACAGGTTCAACTTCAAGAACTGATAGAATGGCTAAATATAATCAATTATTAAGAATAGAAGAAGAATTAGGTTCTGTTGCTCAATACAATGGTAGAGACGTTTTCTACAATATAAAGAAATAGTCTAAAATAATTAATTAAAATGCACTGATACTCTTAGAAATAAGAATAAAAGTGCATTTTTTATTAAATAAAAAATTGACAAGCATAAGTTAATTGTTTATAATTTTAGTAAATAAACTTAAGGAGGTAGTTTTTATGAAATTTAGAAATCTTATTAAAATTATTATTCTATGTGCAAGTATAGGAGCAACAGCCTTAGCTGCTGAGCAAACAAATAAGGTAGAAAGCAAAACTTTAGGTATAGAATTGAAAGAATATGGAAAAATTTATAATAAAGATGGAGTTTTAGTTGTTCATAAACAACTTAAAAAGGGAGAAAAAATTCCTCCACATACTCATAAATATAAAGAACTTTTCTTTACAGTAGTATCAGGAAAAATGGAAGTTCAGTTAAATGATAAAGAAACTTATATAGTAGAGCCTAAAAAAGCTTTAAATTTTGCAGGAGATGTAAATATATCTGCAACAGCATTGGAAGATAGTGATATTTTTATATATTTAGTTGGTGAAAATAAGTAATTAAGTAAGAGGCTATTTTAATGAATAGTCTCTTTTTTTATTGTTGTAAAAAACTTAAAAAAGGTGTAAAATCTAACTATATATAAAAGATTATTATAATGTTTGCAACAGGAGGGTAGAAATGAATAAAGTTATAAAAAAAGATGATTGGAAAGTTTCTGTGTGGGCAGGAGGAACAACAAATGAAATTTTTATATACCCAGAAGATTCTAGTTATGCAGATAGGATTTTTAAGGCTAGAATAAGTGTTGCAACTACAAATAATGGTGAAAAATCACTTTTCACAAAATTACCAGGTGTAGAAAGGTATATTTCAAAATTATCTGGAGATATGAAACTTCAACACACAGATCACTATGATGTGGAAATGGAAGATTATCAAATAGATAGATTTAAAGGAGATTGGGAAACTTATTCTTGGGGAAAATTTAGAGATTTTAACTTAATGTTAAAAGGAATAAGAGGAGATTTATATTACAGACAGATAAGATCTAAGTGTAGACTGCACCTTGAAAAAGATAGTACAGTTGTCTTTTTATATGTTATAGATGGAAAAATTAATGTCAATGGAACAGACTTAGCGACAGAAGATTTCTATATAACAGACGATAATATATTAGATGTTTTTGGAAATAATCCAAAAATATATTATGGTTTTATCAAGGAATGGGATCAATAGATGAAAATAATATTTTCTCCAAGTAAAGAAATGAGAGAAGAAAATATTTTTGAAAATAAAAAAATAGAATTTACTGAACCTAAATTTAAAGATAAGACTAATATTTTAATAGGTATCCTAAAAGAAAAATCATTATCTGAAATAGAAAATATAATGAAATTAAAAGGGGAATTACTTAATAAAACATATAAAGATATACAAGATTATGATAAATTAAAATTTATTCCTGCTATTTCAATGTATTATGGTGTTTCATTTAAAGAGTTAAATTTAGAAGATTATTCAGAAAAATCTTTAGAATATTTGAAGAATAATCTTCTTATTTTATCTGCACTATATGGAGTTTTGTTAGCTTTTGATTTAGTGAAAAAATATAGATTAGATATGACTATGTCAATCATAGATAAAGGTCTATATAATTTTTGGAAGAAAGATGTCAATGATTATATCTCAAATATCCTTAGTAAAGATGAAGTATTATTAAATCTAGCTTCTGGTGAATTCTCAAAATTGATAGATAATAAAAAAATTTCTATGATTAATATTGATTTTAAAGAAGAAAAAGATGGTACTTATAAATCTGTAAGTACATATAGTAAAAAAGCAAGAGGTCAATTTTTAAATTATCTTATAAAAAATCAAATAGCTAACTTAGAAGATATTAAAAAAATTAAATTAGATGGATATAGTCTTAATAAAGATTTATCAGATGAGAAAAATTTAATTTTTACTAGAAAAAATTCTTAAAAAATTATTTGACAATGATAGTTATATGTGGTAGACTAATAAAGTCATTTGGAGCGGAATATAGCGCAGCCCGGTAGCGCACCTGCCTTGGGAGCAGGGGGCCGCAAGTTCAAATCTTGCTATTCCGACCATTCTTGGGGTGTCGCCAAGCGGTAAGGCAACGGACTTTGACTCCGTTATGCGTTGGTTCGAATCCAGCCACCCCAGCCATAATAAAAAATTCAACTAGAAAGCAATTTCTAGTTTTTTATTTATAAAAATTATTATATTCTATAAATAGTATTGTACAAAAATAAAATGTGTGCTATTATATCAAATATAAAGAAAATTAAATAATAAAAAACTAGTTACAAGGGAGTCAATAAATTGACTGAGAAAAGGATGATGAGCCTTGACCTTTTGACCTGATTTGGGTAATGCCAACGTAGGAAGTAAGAAGTTTATTTTTAAATTACAAAGCATATACAAATTGGGTATATGCTTTTTTTATTTATTCTTGGAGGAAAATATGAAGAATGTGTTATCAATAGCAGGTTCAGATTGTAGTGCAGGAGCAGGAATACAAGCTGATCTAAAAACTTTTATTGCAAATGGAGTTTATGGAATGACGGTTATCGCAAGTTTAACTGCCCAGAATCCACAAGAAGTAAAAATGCTTGAAGATGTTTCAATAGAAATGTTAAAAAATCAAATAGAAGCTATATTTGATGTTATGGAAGTTTCAGCTATAAAGATTGGTATGTTAAATAGTAAAAAAAATGGAGAAGTTGTATATAGTAACTTATTAAAATACAAGGCAAAGAATATAGTTCTTGACCCTGTGATGATAGCTACAAGTGGAAAGTCTTTAATAAAAGATGAAACAAAAGATTTTTTAGTAAATAAACTGTTTAAGATAGCAGATATAATAACACCTAATTTAGATGAAACAAAGGAAATAGTAAAAATAATTTTAAAAAATGAAAATATAGAAAATATAGATAGTATAGAAAAAATGAAAAATTATGGAAAAGTAATTGCAGATTTTACTAAGAAATGGGTTCTTGTTAAAGGAGGACATCTTTCAAATAGTGCAGTGGATATTCTTTTAAATAGTGATGAAACATATATTTTAGAGGGAGAAAAAATCTTGAGTAATAACACTCATGGGACAGGTTGTAGTTTGTCTTCAGCTATTGCCTCTAATTTAGCTAAGGGCTATTCTATGTTGGAATCAGTTAAGAAAGCTAAGAATTTTGTTCTATGTTCAATAAAGAATTCAATAGATTTTGGAGAAATAGGTGGAACAGTAAATCAAATGGGAGAAATATATAAAAATATTGATGTAGAGAAGCTTTACTAAGGGGAATATATGGATTTAAAAGACTGTAAAATTTATTTGGTTACTGATGAAAAAGCTTGCAATGGAAAAGATTTATATAAGTGTATAGAAGAAGCTATTAAAGGTGGAGTGAAGATAGTTCAGTTAAGAGAAAAAAATATTTCTACAAAAGACTTCTATGAAAAGGCATTAAAAGTAAAAGAAATCTGTAAGAACTATGGAGTACTTTTTATTATAAATGATAGATTGGATATAGCACAGATTGTTAAAGCAGATGGTGTTCACTTAGGACAATCTGATATGCCAATAGAAAAAGCAAGGGAGATTTTAAAAGATAAATTTTTAATTGGAGCAACAGCAAGAAATGTAGAAGAAGCTAAAAAAGTTGAACTATTAGGAGCAGACTATATAGGAAGTGGAGCTATTTTTGGGACAAGTACAAAAGATAACGCTAAAAAATTAGAAATGGAAGAGTTAAGGAAAATAGTTGCCAGTGTAAAAATACCAGTCTTTGCTATAGGTGGAATAAATATTAATAATGTAAGTATGTTAAAAAATATTGGATTGCAAGGTATATGTTCAGTGTCAGGGATATTATCAGAAAAAGATTGTAAAAAAGCAGTAGAGCTTATGTTAAAAAATTTTAATTAAATAAGGAGATGGTGATATGTATAAGACTCAAATGGAAGCTGCTAAAAAAGGAATTCTAACAGAAGAAATGAAAAACATTGCTGAAAGTGAAGCTATGGATGAAAAAATTTTAATGCAAAGGGTAGCGAGTGGAGAAATTGCTATTCCCGCTAATAAAAATCATAGTTCTCTTGTGGCAAAAGGAGTTGGAACAGGTCTATCTACAAAGATAAATGTAAATTTAGGAATATCTAAGGATTGTCCTGATGTGGATAAAGAATTAGAAAAAGTAAAAGTTGCCATAGATATGAAAGCGGATGCAATAATGGATTTGAGTTCATTTGGTAAGACAGAAGAATTTAGAAAAAAATTAATTGCTATGTCAACTGCTATGGTTGGTACAGTTCCTGTCTATGATGCAATAGGTTTCTATGATAAGGAATTAAAAGATATAAAGGCTGAAGAATTTTTAGATGTAGTGAGAAAACATGCAGAAGATGGAGTGGACTTTGTTACTATACATGCAGGATTAAATAGAGAAGCAGTAGAGCTTTTTAAAAGAAATGAAAGAATAACTAATATTGTTTCAAGAGGAGGTTCTCTTATGTATGCTTGGATGGAGCTTAACAAGGCAGAAAATCCATTCTATGAAAACTTTGATAAACTTCTTGATATCTGTGAAGAATATGATATGACAATAAGTTTAGGAGATGCATTGAGATCAGGTTGCTTAAATGATGCAACAGATGCTTGTCAAATAAAAGAGCTAATAACATTAGGAGAATTAACTAAAAGAGCTTGGAAAAGAAATGTACAGATAATAATTGAAGGACCAGGACATATGGCAATAGATGAAATAGAAGCAAATGTGAAGTTAGAAAAGAAACTTTGCCATAATGCACCTTTCTATGTACTAGGACCATTAGTAACAGATATTGCACCAGGCTATGACCATATCACTTCAGCCATTGGTGGAGCAATAGCAGCTGCTGCAGGAGTTGATTTTCTATGTTATGTAACACCAGCAGAACATTTAAGATTACCAAATTTAGATGATATGAAAGAAGGAATAATTGCCTCTCGTATTGCAGCCCATGCAGCTGACATCAGTAAAAAAGTACCAAAAGCAATAGATTGGGATAATAGAATGGCAAAATATAGAGCAGATATAGATTGGGAAGGAATGTTCTCAGAGGCAATAGATGAAGAAAAAGCTAGAAGATACAGAGAAGAATCTACTCCTGAAAATGAAGATACTTGTACTATGTGTGGAAAGATGTGTTCTATGAGAACTATGAAAAAAGTGATGTCAGGTGAAGATGTAAATATTTTAAAATAATTAGGAGTAGAAATGGCAGAGATTAATGGAAAATATGAAGAAATTAATGATGTTAATTTGCTAGATTATTTAATAAAAAATAAATATAGAGTGGATAGAGTTGTTGTTGACTACAATGGAGATATAGTAAAAAAAGCAGATTTTTCAAAAATTAATATAAAAAATACTGATAAGATAGAAATTGTATGTTTTGTTGGTGGTGGATAAAATATGGGCTTAAAAGAAGAAGATTTACTTAAAAGAAATTTAAAAGGCATAGCTAAAAAATTAAAAAAGGTAGAAGTTTGTATTTTAGGTTTGGGGGGCTTAGGCTCTAATGTGGCTGTTTTACTTGCAAGAGCAGGAATAGGCTCTTTAAAATTAGTTGATTTTGATACGGTTGAAGCAAGTAATTTAAATAGACAACAATATAGAATATCTCATATAGGATTGAAAAAAACAGAAGTAATTAAAACTATTATAAAAGAAATAAATCCTTTTGTAGAGATTGATACTTTGGATATAAAAGTAGATAGAGAAAATATATTATCTGTAGTTGAAGATATAGAAATTGTTGTAGAGGCTTTTGATAGAGCTGAAACAAAGGCTATGGCAATAGAAGAATTGTTAACAAATAAAAATAAGATAGTTATATCTGCCTCTGGAATGGCAGGTTTAGGTTCAGCCAATGAAATTATTGCAAGAAAAATTAAGGAAAATTTTTATTTGATAGGAGATAATTATTCTGATTATGAAGAATATTCGGGTATTATGTCAACAAGAGTTATGCTTTGTGCTGCCCACCAAGCCAATATGGTTTTAAGATTGATATTGGGAGAAAAAGGAGAATAAATGAAAGATAGTTTTAAACTTGGTAATAAAGAATTTAACTCAAGATTTATTCTTGGTTCAGGTAAATATTCAAATGAAATAATAAACAGTGCTATTAACTATGCAGGTGCAGAAATAGTAACTGTTGCAATGAGAAGGGCTGTTAGTGGAGTTCAAGAAAATATTTTAGATTATATTCCTAAGAATATAACCTTACTTCCTAATACTTCTGGTGCAAGAAATGCAGAAGAAGCAGTAAAAATAGCAAGACTTGCAAGAGAATATACTCAGGGAGATTTTATTAAAATTGAAGTAATAAAAGATAGTAAATATCTTTTGCCAGATAACTATGAAACTATAAAAGCAACTGAAATATTAGCAAAAGAAGGCTTTATTGTGATGCCATATATGTATCCAGATTTGAATGTTGCAAGAGCTTTAAGAGATGCAGGAGCAAGTTGTATAATGCCACTAGCAGCACCAATAGGTTCTAATAGAGGACTAATAACAAAAGAGTTTATACAAATTTTAATAGATGAAATAGATTTACCTATAATAGTTGATGCAGGGATAGGAAAACCTTCTCAAGCCTGTGAAGCAATAGAAATGGGAGTAACAGCTATTATGGCTAATACAGCAATAGCAACAGCAAATGATATTCCAAGAATGGCAAGAGCTTTTAAGTATGCAATACAAGCTGGAAGAGAAGCCTATCTTGCAAAATTAGGTAGAGTTTTAGAAAAGGGAGCTTCTGCTTCTTCACCACTTACTGGATTTTTAAATGGGGTGGAGTAATGGAATTAGAAAATATTAATTCAAATATTATAGATAAAGTAATAAGTGAAATGAATACTTATGACTATAATTCTTTTTCAAATGAAGATGTGGAGGAAGTACTAAATAAGGATTATTTATCTATAAAAGATTTTCAGGCACTTCTATCCCCAAAAGCTATAAATTATCTTGAAGAAATAGCAAAGAAAGCAAAAGAATGTAGAGAAAGATATTTTGGAAATTCTGTGTATATATTCACCCCACTATATATTTCAAATTATTGTGATAATTATTGTGTTTACTGTGGTTTTAATTCACATAATAAAATAAAAAGAGCTAGACTAGACTTTGAGCAAATAGAACAGGAGTTAAAAGAAATAGCAAAAAGTGGTTTGAAAGAAATACTTATACTTACGGGAGAAAGTGAAAGATACTCTAATATTGAATATATAGGGGAAGCTTGTAAGTTAGCAAGAAAATATTTTAATAATGTTGGAGTTGAAATATATCCAGTTAATGTAAAAGATTATGAGTATCTAAACTCTTGTGGAGCAGACTATGTAACAATCTTTCAAGAAACATATAACAATGAAAAGTATAAGAAATTGCATTTAGAAGGACATAAAAAAGTTTTTTCATATAGATTTAATTCACAAGAAAGAGCTTTAATGGGAGGAATGAGAGGAGTTGCTTTTGCAGCATTGTTGGGTTTAGATGATTTTAGAAAAGATGCTTTTTCAACTGGCTATCATGCTTATCTTTTGCAAAAAAAATATCCACATGCAGAGATTTCTATTTCTTGCCCAAGACTAAGACCTGTTATTAATAATTTAAAAATAGAGGAAGAAATTGTCACAGAAAAAGAATTATTCCAAATTATATGTACATATAGATTATTTTTACCCTTTGCTAATATAACAATATCTACAAGGGAAAATCCTAATTTTAGGGATAATATAATAAAAATAGCTGCAACAAAAATTTCAGCAGGGGTGGATACAGGAATAGGTGCACATAGTGAATATTCAAATAAAAAAGGTGATGAACAATTTGAAATAGCTGATAAAAGGACAGTATCTGAAATATTTGAAAAGATAAAAAGTGAAGACTTACAACCTGTGATGAATGACTATATCTATTTAAAGGATTAATTATGTTGGAAAATAAGATAAAATTAAATATCATTACTAATAGAAAATTATGTGAAAATGAAAATCTTGAAAGGCAAATTGAAAAAATTTTTTCAGCTTATGAGAAAAAAATAATTTTAAAAAATTTTGAAATTGTCACTCTCACTTTAAGAGAAAAAGATTTAGATAAAAATGAATATTTAAACTTAGTAAAAAAAATCTATCCTATTTGTGAAAAATATAGGATAAATTTAATACTTCATCAAAATTATGATTTAAACTTAGATGAAAAATATATGGTTGAAGGGATTCATTTAAGTTATGATAATTTTAAATCTTTAAATAAGAATATTAGGGAAGAGCTTATAAAGAAATATAAAAGAATAGGAGTTTCTATTCATAGTCTTGATGAAGCAAAAGAAATAGAAAGTTTGGGTGCAACTTATGTAGTTGCAGGACATATATTTAAAACAGATTGTAAGAAAGGTTTGGAACCTAGAGGACTGAATTTTATTAAAGAATTATCATCCATATTAACTATTCCAATATTTGCAATAGGTGGAATAAATAAAGAAAACTCTAACTTAGTTCTAAATAGTGGAGCTTTTGGAGTATGTATGATGTCAAGTTTGATGGAATATTGAAAAATACTATAGTTAATTTAATAAAATACGGATGAAAAATAAGTGAAATTACATTCTAAATTTTAGATGAAAAATTGAAGGAAATGAGCCGAGCAAATCTCAGTGTGTTTGAAGCTAGCTCTGCTAGCAAGTTTACTGAATTTACAGCGAATGTCAATTTTTTATCGTTAAGAAATTTAGCTAGTAATGAACTATTTTTCACTGTACTTTTTATTTATTAAAAATTTTATCTATGTATTATATTTGAAATATAATGCTTTTTTTAGTTATATAAGATAAAAAATAAAATTTTTAGTTTAATTTTTTTATATTAGTAGTATAATATAATTATAAAGAGTATTTCTACATAATCAAAAAACTATATATAAAAATTATGGAGGTGATAAACTTGGCTACTGATGCTATACTAAAAGTTAAAGATGCTGAATTAAAGGCAAAAGAGATATTAGAAAAAGCTAATAAAGATGTTTTAATTTTAAAAGAGGAAGCAAAAGAAAAGGTTAAAAAATCTTACGATGAGGCTATAAAAAATGCTAAAAAAGAAGCAGAAGGACTAAAATTGAAGTATAAGAATGAGGGAGAAGCTATTGCTATGCCTATATTTGAAAGTGCAGAAAGAAAAGTTTCCTCTATTAAGGACATAGGGGAGGATAAACTTAAATCTGTGGTTGATATGATAGTAGAAAGGATAGTGAATTCAAATGGCAATAGTTAAAATGAAAAAGTTTAAATTATTTGCTCTTGAAAAAGATAGAAAAGCTTTATTAAAAGAGTTACAAAAATTTGATTATGTTCATTTCATCAAGACCTCAAATGAAGAAAATGAAGATTTAAAAGAAGTAGAACTTCCTGAAAATATTAATCTACTTAAAGAAAAAAGTCAAAAAGTTAAGTGGATGAAAAATTTTTTATTAAAACTTTTTCCTAAAGAAGCTAAGGAAGAAATTTCAAACAGCTCCACTGAACACTTACTTTTTGTACAAATAGAACAGCAGGCAAATAAATACGATTTTAATAAAGATTATGAAATTTTGGATAGAATAAGCAAAGAAATTGAGACTAATAAAGAGGAAATTATAAATCTTGAAATTAGAAGAAAAGAGATTGATAGTTGGAGAAATATAAAAGAGCCTATTGAAAATTTAAAAGCTTTTAAAACAGCAAAAGTATTTTTAGGTACTGTACCAAAGAAAAGTTTTGAAACTCTGAAAGATAGTGTAAGGAATTTTGATAAGGTATATGTAGAAGAAATTTCACAAGATTCAACTATGATAAATTTAATGGTTTTAGGTTCAAAATTAGAGGAAAAAGAATTAAGAAATCAATTGAAAACTCATAGTTTTACAGAACTTAATTTTGATTTTAAAGGTACTTTTGAAGAAGAGTTTGAAAGAATAAAACTAAGAGAAGAAGAAATCAAAAAAGCTGATAGCAAGTTAAAAAATACAGCAGAAAGACTTTTAAAAGTCATTCCAAAATTAGAAGTACAAGATAATTATTTGGATAATTTATTATTGAGAGAAAATATAGTTTCTAATTTCAAAAAAACAGATACTGTGGATGTTATAGAAGGATATATTCCAGCAAATATGGAATATGAATTTCAAAAACTTATTACAAGAATTTCAAGTAGAAATAGTTTTTTAGAAATTTTAGATGTGGATAAGGATAATCCAGAAGTACCAATTTTACTAAAAAATTCTGGTCTAACTGGTTTATTTGCTTCTATTACTCAAATGTATGCACTACCTAGATATAATGAAATTGACCCTACACCAATATTATCAATATTTTATTGGGTATTCTTTGGAATGATGGTGGCAGATTTTGCCTATGGCTTAATATTGTGTTTGGTATCAGGTATTGCATTGATAGTAGGAAGTTTTAGTGAAACAACTAGAAAATTTTTAAAATTTTTCTTTGCATTAAGTTTTTCAACTATGATATGGGGATTACTATATGGTAGTGCCTTTGGTGATTTAATAAAATTACCAACACAAGTTTTAGATTCATCAAAAGATTTTATGTCTATTTTAATACTATCAGTGATATTTGGAGCAGTTCATTTGGTAATAGGGTTAGCTATTAAAGCATATATTCTTATAAAAAATGGACATTTTATGGATGCTATATATGATGTTTTCTTGTGGTATTTGACTTTAGCAAGTTTAATTATGCTTATTCTTGCTGGAAAATTTGGATTTAGTGATTTTACTAAAAATATTCTTTTAGTTTGTACTCTTGTTGGAATGTTAGGAATTGTTGCCTTTGGAGCAAGAGATGCAGAAACTTTAGTAGGAAGAATAGGTGGAGGAATTTATTCACTATATGGAATTACTTCATATATAGGAGATTTTGTTTCTTATTTAAGACTTATGGCATTGGGCTTAGCAGGAGGTTTTATAGCAGTTGCTATAAATATTATTGTAAAAATGTTAGTGAGTGGAGGAATACTTGGAATTATACTTGGGGTAATTGTATTTGCATTTGGACAATCATTTAATATATTTTTAAGTTTCTTATCTGCTTATGTACATACTTCAAGACTTATGTATGTTGAATTTTTCTCTAAATTCTATGAAGGTGGAGGAAAGGCATTTAAAAAATTCAGGATATAGCTAAAAAATAAATAAATATATTATAAGGTAGAAAGGGGCAGTAAAATGGAAAATATAATGACAATATTTCAACAATATGGTGGAGTAGTATTTGGAGTTTTAGGTGCAGCACTTGCAGTTTTATTATCTGGTATTGGTTCAGCAAGAGGAGTTGGAATTGCAGGACAAGCAGCAGCAGGTTTAGTTATTGATGAACCTGAAAAGTTTGGTAAAGCTATGGTACTTCAACTTTTACCAGGAACACAAGGACTTTATGGTTTTGTAATTGGACTATTTATTATGTTTAGACTTTCACCTGAAATGACAATAGCAGAAGGTTTGTATTTGTTAATGGCAGGACTTCCAGTTGGTTTTGTTGGATTGAGATCAGCTCTATATCAAGGGCAAGTTGCAGTAGCAGGAATCAATATTTTGGCTAAAAATGAAACTCATCAAACAAAAGGAATAATACTTGCAGTAATGGTGGAAACTTACGCAATATTAGCATTTGCTATGTCTTTCCTATTACTAAATCAAGTAAAATTTTAAAAAGGATGTGATAGAATGTCCAATTTAGATAATCTTGTTGCTGAAATTTTGCAACAAGCCAAGAAAGAAGCAAATAGAATTTTAACAAAAGCAAAGGCTGAAAATCTTGAGTTTACTGAAAAAGAAAATAAGAAAATTCAAAGAGAAGTTGATATTCTAGAACAAAAATCAAAAGAGGAAGCTATATCTCTAAAAGAAAGAATTTTATCCAATGCTAATTTAAAATCAAGGGATATGATACTTCAAGCAAAAGAAGAGTTGGTTGATAAGGTATTAGAAAAAGCCTTAGAAAGACTTAAAAATATTGATAAGGATAGTTATTTAGATTTTATTGAGAATACTTTAAAAAATTTAAATGTATCTAAAAATACAGAGATAATATTAACAAAGAAAATGAAAGAGATACTTGGAGATGAAATATTTGGTTATAAGGTTTCAGATGATGTTGTTGAGTCAGGTTGTAGTATAAAAGATGGGAATCTTATATATAACAATGAATTCTCAAATCTTTTAGAATTTAATAAGGAAGATTTGGAAAAAGAGATTTTAAAGAAAATTTTTGGATAGGAGGCTTTTATGGATAGAGAATTATTTATTCAACCAAGTGTTAGAATAAGAAATCTTGAAAAAAAACTCTTAACAAAAAGTCAATTTGAGAGATTATATGAAGCAGATGATTTACAAGATTCAATAAGACACTTAAATGAAACTGTATATTCAGAAGACTTAGCAAAAATAGATAGGGCAGAAAATTTTGAAGTAGCTCTTTCCAATTCATTGAATAGAACTTATAATGAGGCTTTATCCCTTTGTCCAGTTAAAGAACTTGTAGATGTTTTAACTTATAGATTTGCCTTTCATAATATAAAGGTTGCAGTTAAAGAAAAAATTTTACAAGAAAATTTTGAACATATTTATTCAAAAGTCCATTATGATGACTTAGACAATCTAAGAAAACAGTTTGAAACAGAAAAAGGTGAAAAAGGCACTTGGTATGAAGATACTGTAATTCAAGCATATAAGACTTTTGAAGAAACAAAAGATCCAGAAAAAATAGAATTTTTTATAGATAAAAGATATTTTGAAAAAGTCTTAGAAATTTCTAAAAAGTTTGGACTTGATTTAGTGGAAGAATATTTTAGAGCTATGATAGATTTTGTAAATATTAGAACCTTTATTCGTTGTAAAAGACAAGAGCAAGATATATCTGTTTTGAAGGAAGCATTGATTCAAGGTGGATATATAGATATAGATGACATTTCTACTTATTTCTATAAGGAAATACAAGATTTAGTTAATGCTTATAAGAATACTAAAATAGGAAAGAGCTTATTTTTGGGTTTAAAGGGTTACAATGAAACTGGAAGATTGTTGTTATTTGAAAAACATATGGAGAATTATTTAACTAATCTTTTAAAAGAAAGAGTAAAGAGAATGCCTTATGGACCAGAGATTATTTTTGCCTATGTTCATGCAAAAGAAATTGAAATTAAAAATTTAAGAATAGCTTTGGTTGGTAGAGCTAATGGACTTTCACCAGATTTCATAAAAGAAAGGTTGCGTGAAACTTATGTATAAGATAGCTGTAATAGGAGATAAAGATTCTGTCTTAGCTTTTAAAATACTTGGTGTAGATGTTTTTATAACATTAGATGCACAAGAAGCAAGAAAAACTATTGATAGAATAGCAAAAGAAAATTATGGAATTATCTTTGTTACAGAGCAACTTGCAAAAGATATTCCAGAAACAATAAAGAGATATAACAGTGAGGTAATACCTGCTATTATATTGATACCTAGCAATAAAGGAAGTTTAAATATAGGTTTAGCAAATATAGATAAAAATGTAGAAAAAGCTATTGGTTCAAATATATTGTAGAAAGTGAGGGCTTAACATTGAAAGAAGGTAGAATTATTAAGGTTTCAGGTCCTTTAGTTGTAGCTGAGGGAATGGAAGAAGCTAATGTATATGATGTTGTAGAAGTTTCAGATAATAAGCTCATTGGTGAAATCATAGAAATGAGAGGAGATAAAGCCTCTATACAAGTATATGAAGAAACAACAGGGATAGGGCCAGGAGATGTTGTTGTTACAACTGGAAGTCCACTTTCCATTGAGCTTGGACCTGGTATGTTAGAGCAAATGTTTGATGGTATACAAAGACCTCTTTTGAAAATTCAAGAAGCAGTTGGAGATTTCTTGTTAAAAGGTGTTAGTGTACCAGCACTTGATAGAGAAAAAAAATGGCAATTTACGCCGACTGTACAAGTTGGAGATGAAGTAGAGCCTGGAAAAGTTATAGGAACTGTACAAGAAACAGAAATTGTTTTACATAAGATAATGGTTCCTAATGGAGTCTATGGAAAAATAATAGATATTAAAGAAGGAGAATTTACAGTAGAAAGAACTATCTGTTCAATAGAAACAGAAAATGGTGTGAGAGAATTAAATATGATACAAAAGTGGCCTGTCAGAAAAGGTAGACCATATTTAAGAAAACTAAATCCTGTAAAGCCTTTGATAACAGGACAAAGAATTATAGATACTTTCTTTGCTGTTACTAAGGGAGGAACTGCTGCAATTCCTGGACCATTTGGTTCTGGTAAAACTGTAATACAACACCAACTTGCTAAATGGGCAGATGCAGAAGTAGTTGTTTATGTTGGTTGTGGAGAACGTGGAAATGAAATGACAGATGTACTTATGGAATTTCCAGAAATTATTGACCCTAAAACAGGGCAATCTTTAATGAAAAGAACAGTTCTTATAGCTAATACTTCTAATATGCCAGTTGCTGCTCGTGAGGCTTCAATCTATACTGGTATAACTATTGCAGAATATTTTAGAGATATGGGATATTCAGTGGCACTTATGGCAGATTCAACAAGTCGTTGGGCAGAAGCACTTCGTGAAATGTCAGGACGTTTGGAAGAAATGCCAGGTGATGAAGGATATCCAGCATATCTATCAAGTAGAATAGCAGAGTTTTATGAAAGAGCAGGGCTTGTTGAATGTCTAGGTAATGGAGAAGAAGGAGCATTAACTGTAATAGGAGCAGTATCTCCACCAGGAGGAGATATTTCAGAGCCAGTTTCTCAATCAACATTGAGAATAGCAAAAGTTTTCTGGGGACTTGACTATGCTTTATCATATAGAAGACACTTTCCAGCTATAAACTGGTTAAATTCTTATTCACTTTATCAAGCAAAGATGGATAAATATAAGGAAGAAGAAATTAATAAAGATTTTCCAAAGTTTAGAATAGAAGCTATGGCACTTTTACAAGAAGAAGCTAAATTACAAGAAATTGTAAGACTTGTTGGTAGAGATTCACTTTCTGAATTTGACCAATTAAAATTAGAAATTACAAAATCTCTTCGTGAAGATTTTTTACAACAAAATGCCTTTCATGAAGTAGATACTTATTGTTCTTTGCCAAAACAATTTAAAATGTTAAAGTTAATTTTATCATTCTATGATGAGGCTCAAAGAAGTTTAAAAGAAGGGGTTTATTTAGATGAAATCTTAGCTCTTCCAGCTCGTGAAAAAATAACAAGAGCAAAGAATATAAGTGAAAAAGAGCTAGATAGTTTTGATAAGATAGAAGAAGAAGTAAAAGAAGCAGTATCAAAATTAATAGCAGAAGGAGGTACACCTAATGCTTAAAGAATATAAATCAGTACAAGAAGTAGTAGGTCCTTTGATGATAGTTGAAGGGGTAGAAGGAATTAAATATGAAGAACTTGTAGAAATTCAAACTCAAACAGGAGAAAAAAGACGTGGACGTGTTCTTGAAATAGATGGAGATAGAGCAATGATACAACTTTTTGAAGGTTCTGCTGGAATAAATCTTAAAGATACAACAGTTAGATTCTTAGGAAAACCACTTGAACTAGGAGTTTCTGAAGATATGATAGGTCGTATTTTTGATGGATTAGGAAATCCTATTGATAAAGGACCAAAAATTATTCCTGAAAAAAGAGTAGATATAAATGGCTCACCAATAAATCCTGTTTCAAGAGATTATCCATCAGAATTTATTCAAACAGGAATCTCAACTATTGATGGACTTAATACCTTAGTTAGGGGACAAAAATTACCAATATTCTCTGGTTCAGGACTTCCTCATAATAATGTTGCAGCACAGATAGCAAGACAAGCTAAAGTACTTGGTGATGATGCAAAGTTTGCTGTTGTATTTGCTGCAATGGGAATTACTTTTGAAGAAGCACAATTTTTTATAGATGACTTTACAAAAACAGGGGCTATTGATAGAGCAGTTTTATTTATAAATCTTGCCAATGACCCTGCTATTGAAAGAATTTCAACTCCAAGAATGGCACTTACTTGTGCAGAATACCTTGCTTTTGAAAAGGGAATGCATGTTTTGGTTATTTTAACTGACTTAACTAACTATGCAGAAGCTCTTCGTGAAGTATCAGCAGCCAGAAAAGAAGTTCCAGGAAGAAGAGGATATCCAGGATATCTATATACTGACCTTTCACAAATTTATGAAAGAGCAGGAAAAATTAAAGGAAAACCTGGTTCAATTACTCAAATTCCAATTTTAACTATGCCAGAAGATGATATAACTCACCCAATTCCTGACCTTACAGGATATATCACAGAAGGTCAAATAATTCTTTCAAGGGAACTATATAAAAGTGGTATTCAACCACCTATCTTTGTAATTCCATCTCTATCAAGATTGAAAGATAAAGGAATAGGTAAAGGAAAAACAAGAGAAGACCATGCAGATACAATGAACCAAATTTATGCTGGTTATGCCTCTGGAAGAGAAGCAAGAGAACTTGCAGTAATTCTTGGAGATTCAGCCTTATCTGATGCAGATAAAGCCTTTGCAAGGTTTGCAGAAGATTTTGATAAGGAATATGTAAATCAAGGTTATGAAACAAATAGAAGTATAGAAGAAACCTTGAATTTAGGATGGAAACTTTTAAAAGTTATTCCTCGTTCAGAATTGAAGAGAATAAGAGTTGAATATTTAGATAAATATTTAGCAGATAAAGACTAGGAGGGATATTATGGCTAAGCTAAAAGTAAATCCTACTAGAATGGCTCTTTCTGAATTGAAAAAAAGACTTGTAACAGCTAAAAGAGGACATAAACTTTTAAAAGATAAGCAAGATGAATTGATGAGACAGTTTATTAATCTTATTAAAGAAAATAAAAAACTTCGTGTAGAGGTTGAAAAAGAACTTTCAGATTCTTTTAAATCTTTTCTTCTTGCTAGTGCTACAATGAGTCCATTGTTTTTGGAAAGTGCTATATCATTTCCAAAAAAGAAAATATCAGTGGAAATGAATTTAAAAAATATAATGAGTGTCAATGTTCCTGAAATGAAGTTTGTTAAAGAGGAAATGGAAGGAAGTATTTTTCCTTATGGTTTTGTACAAACTTCAGCTGAATTAGATGATACTGTTGTAAAATTGCAAAAAGTCTTGGATAATCTTTTATCTCTTGCAGAGATTGAAAAATCTTGTCAACTTATGGCAGATGAAATTGAAAAGACAAGAAGAAGAGTTAATGCTCTTGAGTATAGTACAATTCCCAATTTAGAAGAAACAATAAAAGATATTAGAATGAAACTGGATGAAAATGAAAGAGCAACTATAACAAGGCTTATGAAAGTAAAACAAATGTTACAAAAGGATGCTTAAAAAAATTTAATATTTTTGGTAACAAATGTTACAGAGATTTTAGAAAGAGTATTATATACTTTAATTATAATAAATTTAATTTACCCCTCTCCAGCTGATTGAAAAGATTTTTTAAATCTTCAATCAGCTTTTTTTGTTAATAAAATATAAATAATGTTATAATAGTAATAGAAAATAAATTTTTGAAGGAGGGTTGGTATGAAAAGAATAGGAATAGGAGTAAGTGATTTTAAACATTTAATAGAAGAAGATTTTTATTATTTTGATAAGACAAAATTTATAGATGAAATAATTAAAGATGGAGCACAAGTAAAACTATTTACCCGTCCAAGAAGATTTGGAAAAACATTAAATATGTCTATGTTAAAATCACTTACTCC
>ERZ773100.322-NODE-322-length-26685-cov-5.128727_pt1 | contig 26685 bp, 26 predicted proteins | sample MGYA00511119_ERZ773100 | MGnify/ENA primary metagenome ERZ773100 (study PRJEB29015, sample SAMEA2738000) | human oral metagenome | biome: human oral; feature: human-associated habitat; material: dental | place: China | collected 2111 ...
TCTCACTCTTGACTCCCACTTCTTTTTATCCCTTTTCTTACGTCGAACTCACGTTGTTATAGCACCCCGCAGGAACATATTTGACCCTTAAGCCCGCATTTGCAACCTCTAATAGACAATCCCAAGGATAACGTTTTCGGAGAGCTTGCTTTCTGGAGGCGAGACAAAGAATAATATTTTCGGAGATCCTACTTTCTGGAGATGAGACTAAGGATAACATTTTCGGAAAACCCACTTCCTTGAGATGAGAGTAAGAATAACGTTTTCGGAAAGCCTACTTTCTGGAGATGAGTGTAAGGATAACATTTTCGGAGATCCTGCTTTCTAAAGACAAGACTAAGGATAACATTTGGGGAAAACCTACTTTCTGGAGGCGAGACAAAGAGGTTGATTTTTTAAGGGGTACTTTTCTGGGGAGAGGGTAAGGGATACGTCCGTCTATAGGCAAGCTCGCGGGGCGTCCAGTCGCTCTCTCCATACCTGACGACGGACACGAAAAAAGGCACCCCCTACGATAGGGAGTGCCTTTTCAAACAGCTATGCGTGTGCCCGTCGGCTGACGGACAGTTCGGGTCAGATACCGAGCGAAGCCTTGATGGCCTCCACCTTCTCCAAGGCATGTGCCTCGGCGGCATGCAAGTCTTCCACAGAACGGATATGGGGCACGTGTACCTCGATATAGAACTTGATCTTAGGTTCCGTGCCAGATGGGCGGATAGAGACCTTCGTCTGATCCTCAGTGTAATACTGAAGCACGTTCGACGTGGTTGGCATGTGGAGCGAGAAATTCTCACCGTCGGTGAAGCTGTGTCCCTTCAACGACGAGTAATCGTAGAGTGTGACCACCTTAGACCCGGCCAAATCGGTCGGTGGATTGTTGCGGAAGCGGGTCATCATGGCCTCGATCTCCTCGGCGCCGCTCTTACCCTTCTTCACCACTGAGATGTTCACCTCCTTCGAGTAACCGTACTCGCGGTAGATCTCCTCCAGCAGACGGTAGAGCGTCAAGCCCCGATCCTTAGCCCATGCCGCGATCTCGGCGAGCATGCAACAGCCGGACACCGCGTCTTTGTCACGCACAAAGTCCTCACAAAGGAAGCCGTAGCTCTCCTCGCCTCCACCGATGAATTGCTTCTTGCCCTCATTGCGACGCATAATGTCGGCGATCCATTTAAAGCCTGTGTAGACGTCGTACATCTCCACGCCATTACGCTCCGCGATAGCCCGGATGGTCTCGGACGTGACGATCGTTTTAACGATATACTCCCGCCCAGTGAGCCGACCTGTCTCTTTCCATCGGGTGAGGAGATAGTAGACGTACAGGATGGCGTTCTGATTGCCGTTTAAGAGCACCCACTCGCCGGCGTCGTTCTTGACGGCCGATCCGACACGGTCCGCGTCGGGATCGGAGGCTAACACGAGCTCTGCGTCTGTCTCACGCGCCTTCTCGACAGCTAAGCGTAACGCAGCCGCCTCTTCAGGATTAGGCGAGATGACGGTGGGGAAGTCGCCACTGATCACGTCCTGCTCTGGCACGTGGATCACGTTGGTGAAGCCGAAGGCCTGGAGCGCTTTGGGGATGATGTGCGTCCCCGTGCCATGAATGGGTGTGTAGACGATCTTCATGTCATGCTGACGACGGATGACGTCGGGGGAGAGCGAGATGGCAGTCAGATCACGAATGTAGCGCTCATCCATCTCGGCGCCGATGATTTCGATGAGCGACTTGTCGCCATGGAAGTGGATGTCGGAGGCGTTGCGGATCTTGTTCACCTCGGCGATGGTGTTCTTGTCGTGCGGTGCGATCATCTGTGCGCCGTCGTCCCAGTAGGCCTTGTAGCCGTTGTATTCCTTGGGATTGTGCGAGGCTGTGATGATGATGCCGCTCTGGCAACCAAGATGGCGAATGGCATACGAGGTTTCGGGTGTCGGGCGGAGGGCGTCGAAGAGGTAAACCTTGATACCGTTGGCTGAGAATATATCGGCCGAAATCTCAGCGAATCGACGGCTGTTGTTCCGACAGTCATGGCCGATGACAACCTTAATCTGCGGCAGTTCCGCGAACTCCTTCTTTAGGTAGTTCGAGAGGCCTTGCGTGGCGGCTCCCACGGTGTAGATGTTCATGCGATTGGTGCCCACGCCCATGATGCCGCGCAGGCCTCCGGTGCCGAACTCCAAGTCTTTGTAGAAGGCCTCGATGAGGTCCGTCGGGTCGTCCTTGTCGAGCAGGGCTTGCACCTCGCGACGGGTCTCTTCGTCATACTCCGGGCCCAGCCAGACCTGAGCTTTCTTTCTCACGATTTCCAATAATTCCGAATTCTCCATAATGATGTGATGATTATATGATGATGAATGGGTTCACAAATGTACGGGCTTTCCGTTACGGTCATTTACGCCTCATCGGAATGTGGCCACGATCGGCAGATGATCGCTGAAGCCGCCCTCGTAGCGAAAGCCGTTGTAGATGCGATGTGGGCGACGGGAACGACGCCGACCGTCGTCGGTGAGCAGGAAGTCAGGAGCAAAGACACGTGCCGATGTGACGCGTTCGGCCAGCAGGGGACTGACGAGCATTTGATCCAGCTGCGCCCATGCGCCGCGGTAATAATGACTGCCTGCGAAGCCTGTCCGGTGCGGATCGGAGAAGAGGTTCGTGAGGCGGAGGTGACGTGCGCCGCCGTCGGTCATGAGGCGGATGCTGCGATCTGTGGGCGTATCGTTGAAGTCGCCCATGACGATCAGCTGTGGGCGGCGACGCGCACGACCGAGCGAATCGCAGAGCCGACGTACGCATCGCGCAGCATCTATCCGATCCGGTTCGGATGCCTTCCGACCGTTGCGACGCGAGGGGAAATGGCAGACGATGACGTCGAGCGTGTCCCCCGAAGCGATGCGTCCCCAAGCGTGAAGCAGGTCGCGCGACCGTTTCGCACGATCAGCAAAGGGGATGCGCACGGATCGCCAACCGAGCAATCGGAATCGGTCCTGACGATAGAGCAGCGCATTGTTGATGCCACGCGGATCGTTGCCGCGGGTGATGCAACTGCGATAGCCCTCGCTACGCAGCTGCGTATGGTGCATGAGCTGCTGGAGGACGGCCTCGTTCTCCACCTCACACAGTCCAACGAGGGCTGGTGACTCCCACGCACCAGCTGCCAGAATGACACGTGCCGTCTGTTCCAAATGGCTGCGGTAGCGCTTCTGCGTCCAGTGGCGTGTGCCATCGGGCAGGAACTCGTTGTCGTTCGTATGCGGATCGTCGGACGTATCGAAGAGGTTTTCAACGTTGTAACTCATCACTTGGAATGTGCCCTCGCGTGGCTTTTTCTTCGCGCAGGCTCCCGTGGAGAGGAGTAGCAGCAGGGAGATGCAGAGCAGTGAAAAGCGCTTCATGCCTCGGTCTTGTCTGTTGGGGCGACTGCCACTTTGTCTTTCTTCCGATCGTTCTTGTAGACGATCGCGGCGGCTTTTACCAGCTCGTTGACTTCGCCATAAATCATATCCCAACCCTCCAGGCTGCGCATGGCCGTCAGGAGGTTGATGTAGTCGCGCAGGGCACGCTCCAACCGACGACGGATGGCCGTGGCCGATGGCGTGGCACGTAGGGCCGCGTTGGCTGAAGCCTGCTCAGCGTAGAGATCCTCAAAGCCCTCATAGAGCGCTTTCAGCTCATCGAAGGCGGGTTTTAGCTTCAGCTTTTTGAGTCGCTCGGCATGCTCCGGCTTCTCCAGTTCCTCGACCAGCAGTTTCATCTCGGCCGATTTCTCCGCATAGTTCATCCGCCGAATATCAAACCGCCTCATGACCTTATACAGCTCCGCGGCATCCTTATAATCAGCCAGCAGCGGCATCTCGCCATAAGCCTTGAGATAGGCTCGGAGCCGTTGGTAATCCTGCGTGCGCGCCGCATCAGCCGCCAGCACACTGCGTCCCTTTTGGCTGTAGGCGGGCTTCGTGTACGCCTGGGTGTATTCCCTTGACTCGTCTTCGAGCTTCTTGAGCAGCACGTGTTCTTCCGGCAACTTGTACGTGCCGCTTTTGGAAGCCTGAATCACTTGCTGTGCCAGCACTCCGAGGTTCTTTGTTTTGATTTTGTGGAAGGATATCTGCATGGTTCTTGGATGAAAACGGGCGCAAGGTAGGTCTTTTGCCACTCGTCGACAATCACCTTTCCCGTTCAGGGTGAAAAACTTCTCCCGCGTTTTTTCCGTATGCAACTGGTTGGAGTATGTCACCCGCCGAGATTCTTCTTTCTCCAATGACCATAAGATTAACCTCATCCGTAATTTATCGCCATGCAATTGATTTACGATCAATGAATTTGGTAATTGATTGCTCTGCAAATGCTTTGCGATCAATGTCCGCGGTAATTTATCGCCATACAAATGCTTTGCAAGAAATGACTTTGGTAATTGATTACCATGCAAATGCTTTGCGATCAATGACCGAGATAATTTATCTCCATGCAATTAATTTGCGATCAATGAATGCGGTAATTTATCGCCATGCAAATGATTTGCAAGAAATGACTTTGGTAATTGATTGCCCTGAAAATGCTTTTCGATCAACTAACGCGGTAATTTATCGCCATGCAAATGATTTGCAAGAAATGACTGCAATAATTGATCGCCATGCAACTGATTTGCAAGAAATGACTGCAATAATTGATTGCCATGCAAATGCTTTATGAGAAATGACTACGGTAATTGATTGCCATGCAAGTTATTTGTGAGAAATGATTGCGGTAATTGGTCTCCATGCAAATGATTTGCGATCAATGAACGCGGTAATTGATAGCCATGCAAATGCTTTGTGAGAAATGACTGCAATAATTGATTGCCATGCAAATGCTTTGCAAGAAATGACCGACGAAGAAATTCCTACGCAATTTGTTTCCGAACGTCGGACAGAAAAAGAAAGCTCCCGCCGGAGGATCTTTGATGTGATCCTTGAGGCGGGAGCTTTACGCATTCGGTGGGCGCGTCCGCTACTTCGTGCGATTGGCTTGGACAAATTCGGCCATCGTGCGGACGGAGCGGAATATCTCTTTGCCCTGTGCGGGATCTTTGAGCTTGATGCCGTAGTTCTTCTCCAGGAGCACGATCAGCTCCAGGGCGTCGATGGAGTCGAGGCCGAGGCCGCCGCCAAAGAGCTCGTCGTCGGTGGCGATGTCCTCCGGCTTGACGCCTTCGAGGTTCAGGACGTTGATGATTTCGTTCTTTAATTCTAAGATCAATTCTTCCATTGTAGTCTATAATAAGTAGTTAGGGGAACAGTTGGAGGAGGGCCTCGGGCGTCAGCTCGGGGCTATTTCCATGAGGCCGGTCGACGCAAAGCATGGCCCGAGCGTCAAGGCGATCGGTGTCGATGTCGATCCACCCGACAAAGACGCGATGAAGGTCGGCGTCGGCGATTGTTTCGCGGACGATGTGACAAATTGTCTCGGGGTTGAAGGCACGCAGGACGTAAAAGGCGGTCTCGCCCTGTATGTGATGTCGGATCGCGATCTCGCCCGTGACGATGTTCGGCAACGTGTAGACAAAGTCCGACGGCGAGGGGAAAAAGTCGTCGCCCGCGGGGATGGTGCGCTGATAAGCCCGATCTGCAGCGAGCGAGGCGGTGCTGTTGAAGCAGATGAGGCCCATCTCCTCACCTGAAGGGTCGGCCTCAGCGGGCTGCGGGAGGATCAGCTCCGCGGCCAAGAATCCGAGGCGCGAAAGGGGGTCCATCTTGTAGAACTTGCGATAATCGATGCCCATGCTTCGGAACGCATCGGCCAAAAAGTCAGTTCCGGAAGCGTGTCCATCGGAGGCTTCGAAGCGCGTCTGACCGTCTACCATAACGCGGCGGTCGTGAATGCGACAGGATTTCTGGATATACATCATGGGTCAGCAGTCAGGAAGGGAAACGAGTAGGGCGGCGTTGCATCCGCCAAAACCGGAGAGCATTTTGATGCAGCGGCGGGCCGTGATGGGCGCCGTGGCGTTGGTGACACGGATCGGGTGAGTGACTCCGAGCGTATGGAAACCGGCGGTAGGGAGCGCGATGCCTGCGCGCAAAGACTCCGCGGCGAGGATGGTCTCAAGCACACCGGCGGCACCCAGCGTGTGACCCAGATAGCCCTTGAGGCTGTTCACGGGCACGCGGTCGAGGGCGGCACGGGTGAGGGCAATGGACTCCATCTCGTCGTTGTAAGGCGTGGCTGTGCCGTGGGCATTGACGAAAGCGATTTCGTCCGTGAGGCGTTCGCGGGGGATGTTGCGGAGGATGTGTCGGAGGGCACGGAAGCATCCTTCGCCCGTTCGCGAAGGTCCGGAGATGTGGTTGGCGTCGTTGCGGATGGCTCCATCGGTGAGCAGCACGTCGGAGGACTCCAGATTGTTCACGGCTCGACGGGTAAGGATGACGGTGGAGGCCGCCTCGCCGAGGTTCAAGCCCGTCCGATCGGCGTCGAAGGGCCGACAGGGCTCGGGGGAAAGCGCTTTGAAGGATTGGAAGCCCGAGACGACGAAGCGCGAAAGCATGTCTGCGCCGATGACGATGGCCGTATCGATGCGACCCGCCAACAGTTCGCGACGAGCCGCGATGAGTGCAGCGGCACCGGAGATGCAGGCGTTGGAGATGACGAGCGGGGGCGTGATGTTGCCGAAGAAATGCGCAATGCGGTAGGCGGTGTGCCAGAGGTAGAGTTGGTCGGCGCTGTGGCCAGCCGTCTCACGTGGGTCGAGCAGATGGACGTTGCCCTTCGTGGTGGAGAGGAAGAAGCGGACGCGCAAAGTGGTCGGGTCGATGTCCGTCTGACGGAGCGCGTCATCCGCAGAAACGATGGCTGCCTGCTCGAATCGGGTATAGGCGCCGTCTGGCCAGGTAGGCGGATGCAGTCGGTCGAAAGCCTCGTCCAGTCGTGCGCGGTCGATGAGGGACGCCATGAACGGTTCGGGCAAGTCGAAGTGGTCAGACTGCAGGCTCAGGCCGGTGCGTCCCTGACGGATGTTGTCGAACACCTCGTCGGTCGTTAAGCCGAGCGCAGAGACGATGTTAGTGGCCTCAAAGACGGTGGTCATAGCTGGCCGTGACGGATTTTCCATGCTTCGTAAAAAGGGGGATTGGTCCAAATCAGTTGATAATTGAGGTCGAGGAAGACCTGTGTGGAGGAGCCAGTGGCAATGAGCGTATCGGCCTCGTCGAGGCGATGGATGGCATAGTCAAAGACCACCTTGGCCGCGGGCGTGTTGCGGTAGGTGATGACCGTGCGAGCGCGTTCGCCGTGGCGCAACGGTTGGCGGTAGCTGAATTGCAGATCGACAAGCGGAGCGTAACAACCATTTTCGACATAGCTCGAATAGCTTAGCCCGAAGACACGCCCGAACTCCTCGCGAGCGTCCTCGAAATAGAGGGCGTACGAGCCATGCCAGACGATGTGCATCGAATCGACCTCACTGAAGCGGACGTCGAAGGTCTTGGATGTTTGAAGGATGGGAGAAGTCAAAAGTGGAGAGAGGTCAAGAGGAGTAATTAGAAGAAAAAGGCGGCAAGCATCTGACACTTGCCACTTGTTACTTATCGGCCGAGGGCATTGAGGCGGAAGCCAATGCTAACGTAAGGCGTGAAATAGTCGCTACGCCCATCGGTGCGCGTGAGCATATGCTTGACGCCAAGGCCAACGTAGGCGTTGACAAAGCGATTCTGTTCGCCAAGGTAGAGGCGCGCACCGGCGTCGTAATAGTAGAAGCTCCAAGGATCGGTCTTACTCTTGAGTGAGCAGCCCGCCTCGCCATTGATGCGAAGGCGCCAAAGCGAGCGTTGGATGGCGTTCCATCCGGCGCCGACTCCGACGGTGCCCGTATTTTGGTAAGTGCTATGGAGGCCGGGACTATCGCCCCGGAAGAGGCCGGTGGTCAGCGTGAGGGGGATGTAAGCAGAAAAGCGCGGGGTGAAGGCGTAGCCAAACGACACATTCAAGTCGCGCGAAGTGAAGTGGTAGTCGCTACCGTTCAATGAACCGGTGCCAAAGGAGGCTCCAAGCTCGGTGTGAAACTTAGCGGAGGTTGAGGCACTCTGCGCCCGCAGCGTGCCGACGGCAACAAGCAAGGTTGCCATGACAAAAAGCAGAATTCTCTTGTTCATATTGTTTATAGTTACGGGTTAGGGAGCCACAATTGCCAGATACTCGTAACTCGTAGTTTACGGTTTGTAGGCCAGTCAGGGCGTTTAAGCTGTTGTCGGTACACGGTCTGTCAGGAAGATCTTCATGCTACACGTGGCGATGGTCTCACCGCTCGCTTCGACGAAAGTCTCAACGAGTGTGGTGGAGAAGATGTCCTCCTTCACCTCGACGGTTGTGGTGAGCATCTCGCCTATGCGCGGCGCACGGAGGATGTGCAGCGGACGAATCATGCCGATGAAGCCGATCTTGACCATGCCATCGCGTGAAGGTTCCGTCTTTTCACGATAGCCCATTCTCGCAGCACATGTTTGGGCTATAATCTCCACGAGTGCAGCCTCCTCCACGCGTCCATCTCCGGTGCAGAAGATGTTGTCGGGGCGGATAGTAAACTCAGATCGGGCCACGACGGGATCGTAGTAGATCAGCCGATCGACCATGACGAAAGGTGGGCGCTGCGGCAGCAGTTCGAGGATGTCGAAGGGACGAATCATGACCGCTCAGCGGGTTTCCGACAGACAAGGATCGAGTGGCCGCCCTTTAGACCATCGTGGATCGTCTCCACCTCCAGTCCGCCCGCGTGGATGCAGCGTATGAGGTCGTCGGAATGGTACATCTTGCTGTTGCCATTGGCCATGACGGTGAAGTAAAGGCTGATCTGCGTCAGGCAGAAGGCTGCAATGTCGTTCGACTGCCTATCCCAGAGCGTTTCCATGACATAGAGGCGGGTGCGATCTGTCATCGCCTCCGCAGCACGTCGTATGATGCTCGTGATTTCACCTTCCGAGAAGCAATCGAGGAACTGACTCATCCAAATAGCGTCTGCCCCGGTGGGGAAGGGGGCCGTAACGTCGAGTAAGTCGATGGCGTAGCCTTCGATGCGATCTGCACCGCGGCGATCAGCCATCTGGCGGCGCACCATGTCGAGCTGTTGCGGCAAATCCATGATTGTCACATGCACATCGGGAGAATAGTCCACGCAGCGTGCTGCCCATCGGCCCGTATTCCCACCTACATCGAGCAAGCGTTTCGGTCGTTGGGCAAAGACGATCTCTAATGCCTCGTCGAAAGAGTGATCCGAATAGAAATGATCGAAGCGGAACCAACTTTCACGTGCCGGATCGGGCAACTCGGAGAGACCCTCGTAGATCGTTTTCCAATCGCCAAACACGCGCAAGCCTTCTGGCTTACCTTCAAGGAGCGCCTGCTCCATGCGATGCAAACCGAGGTAGTTGACATCATGGTTAAAGTCGATGTTTACGGCAATGAGCGGATCTGTAAGTAGGATCCAGCCCAGCTTTGAGAGCACAAATCGATCGTCCGTGCAGCAAACCATCCCGGCCGTGAGTGCCGACTCAAGAAGTACCTGCACCGCATAGTGCGAAAGCGCTGGGGAGCGTTCAGTAAGCTCCTCCAGCGTCAAGCCTTGGCGCGCTTCATTCAATAAAGCAAAGAGACCGAACTTGCGCATGAGTCTTGCCACCTGAAAAGTGACCGGCGCAAAGGCGATCTCGTGTGCTCGCCGTTGTGCCTCGAGGATCCTCATCCGATCTTTGGTAAAAGTCCGCTCAAGAGCGGGTGACATTTTCATCTTTTCCAGAACGTATAAAAGTTAAACCATTGTTCGGGGTAACGCCGCACGATGCGTTCGAGTTCATGGGCATAGGCGCGGGTCATGGACTCGATGCGTTCGCGTTTTGTTCCCCCTGCGGGCGAAGGGATGCGAGAAACATGGATGCGATAGCCTGAGGCCGAGACCTTCAGCACGAACATAGCCAGCACAGGCACCCCGAATTGCTCAGCCAACACGAAAGCACCGATGGGGAAGTCTGCTGGCGCACCGAGGAAGTCGCACGTCACACACTTGCTACTGCCCAGCGTGCGATCGCACGGCATACTTACCATCTCGCCCTCCTGTAACGCCTCGTTGACGAGGAAGATGTGCGACAAATCGTCCGATACGGGGATGGCGCGGATGTTATTCCGCTCCAATATTTTGATGCGATTTTTCTGCACTTCCTTAGCTTCACCGCCATAGATGAGGCAATTGATGCGCTTTTTCCGCTGACTCAGCAGGTAACCACTCAACTCTGGATTGCCCACATGGGCGCTGGCCACAATGCAGCCCTCTGGCCGATCGAGCATGGCGAGAAAAAGCGGGTTATCAGGGTTATCGACGCTGAATTTTGCCCTTCCAGCATAGACCGCAAACCGATCCAGCATGGCCTGACCAAAAAGGAAATGGTTGCGGTAGGTCTTGAGCAATGATTTCAGCGGTCCATAGCCGTGACGACGGCGAAAATAGCCGTAGATGGCCACGTAACCCTTGTGATGAAAGAGCATATAGAAGGGGACGACGAAGGCCAGCAGGACGTAGCCGATGCGGACGTCGAGGACGGACAGCATGACCTTCATGGCCTTCTGTCCGAGCGTCGTGCCGCCCGTTACGCCGTCCCATTCGTCGCTTTTCCGCACCATTGTGACGCCTTGATCGATCCTTCCAGTCTCGTCTTTAGAGCTTCGATTCGATATAGTTGTAGAAGGCACCCACCGTCTTCACGTCGGCCATCTCTTCAGGCTTGATTTTGAAGCCAAAAGTGCGCTCGACAATCACAACGATGTCCACAAAATCCAGGCTGTCTAACCCCAGATCCTCCTTCAGCAAGGCCTCAGGTTTGATCTTATCCGCCTCGATCTCCATCTCTTCTACTAAAAAGTCGTTCACCTTCTCTTCTATCTCTCTTCTTTCCATCTTCATCTCTATAGTCTTCTTGATTGTTTCGTGTATGTGTCCTATACCTTATATATACGCCCCCCGAGGGAGGGGAGTTTTAGGCCCAAGGAAGCCCTTCACAGGAGGCCTCCGTTGATAGATATGACCTGACCAGTGATGTAGTCGGCCCTGTCTGAGGCTAAAAAGCCGACCAATGCGGCCACCTCGTCCGGCCTACCGAAACGCCCCGCTGGGACAGTCTGCTTCAGCGCCGCCTCGTCCAGATCTTTCGTCATGTCGGTCGCAATAAAGCCCGGGGCGACGGCATTCACCGTCACATGACGCCGCGCCACCTCCTGCGCTAGGGCTTTCGTGGCGCCGATCACGGCCGCCTTAGCCGCCGAATAGTTCGTCTGGCCCGGCATACCCTTCAAACCGGACAGGGAGACCATATTTATGATGCGTCCATGGCGGCGCATCAGCATGCCCTTCAGCACGCGGCGGGTGACATAGAAAAACCCGTCGACGGAGGCATTGATCACCTCGTGCCAATCCTTATCCTGCATGAAGATCATCATCGCGTCTTGACGAATACCCGCATTGTTGACCAGCACCTCGATCGCATCCTCCGGGTGACGCGCTTCCCAAGCCTCCAAGGCAGCATCTACCGCCGCAGAGTCGGCCACATCAAACGGAATCACCTCTGCCACTCCGCCGCGAGCCCTCACCTCGGCCTCGACTTCGGATGCCGCTTCGAGGTTAGCCCGACAATTGATCAGCACCGCATATCCCGCAGCCGATAACTCCAGGCAAACGGCCCGCCCAATGCCTCGTGAGCCCCCTGTAACCAACGCATATTTCGTCATAACTACATTCGCTTATCTTACTAATAATCGCCCATCTACGGATGGAGCGGGCGCAAAAGTAGAAAAAATGCCACACGGCAAATCTGGCTAATCATGCGGGGAAATTAGCCCCTCAGCACACCCCGTCTGAGAGCTCTCATCATGTATCACTGCCCAAAGTCTCTACTTTTGCGACCCTCATCAAACAGCCCATACCATGCTTCTAAAAATTTACCCCAACAACCCCAACCAGAAGGATCTGGAACGCGTCGCCAGCACCTTGCGTGACGGTGGACTTGTCATCTATCCCACCGACACGCTCTATGCCATCGGTTGCGACGCCCTCAACGTCCGCGCCGTGGAGCGCATTTGCCGCATCAAGGGCGTCGACCCGCAAAAGAGCAAGCTCTCCATCGTCTGTCATGACCTCTCCGAGGCCGGCGCCTACACGCGCATCGATAACAATGCCTTCAAACTCCTCAAGCGCCACCTTCCCGGCGCCTTCACCTTCATTCTGCCCGCCGGCGCCGACCTTCCGCGCATCTACAAAAGCCGACGCGAGGTAGGCCTCCGCATCCCCGACAACCCCATAGCCCTCGAACTCGTCCGCACGCTGGGAAACCCTCTCCTCACCATGTCCGTCCACGACCCCGCCAGCGACAATGAGGAGCCGGAATACCTCACCGACCCCGAGCTTATCCATGAAAAGTTCGACGGACGTGTCGACCTCGTCATCGATGGCGGCATCGGCTGCACCGAAGGCTCCACCGTGGTCGATTGCACCGCTTCCCCCTTCGCCATCCTGCGCCAAGGTCAGGGCGTCATCGACCTCTGACCTCCTATTTATCTGCCTCTTTTTGGGTTTACTACAAACCGACTTACAAAAAACCGCATACCTTTGCCGCGGCAGTATCCGAAAAGGCCATATGAATAGAGTAGGAATAAAAAGAACCAAACAAAGAGAACAAAACAGTATGAAGAAATTTCTGATGAGTGCGATTGTATTCGCACTGTGCTCCATCGGAGCAGCAAATGCACAGCTCGAGAAAGGTAGCGTATTGGTTGGTGGAAGCATCGGCGACATTCAGTTCGGTCTGGGTAGCGGCAGCTACTTCTCGCTCAACCTCACTCCGCGTGTAGGCTATTTCGTGCAGGACAACTTGGCCTTTGGTGCCAAAGTAAATGCCGGTTTCACCGGTCAGCGCGGTGGCAACACCACCTTTAACTATGGCCTCAACGCCTTCGGTCGTTACTATCTCGGCAATAAAGAGGTAGAGATTGGCCCGAAAGAAGGCCACTTCTTTGGTGAAGTCGGCGTCGGTCTGGGTGGTGTCCAAGGTGCACCAGTTGGATTCAACGTCAACTTTGGTCCCGGCTACGCTTACTTCCTCAACGAGCACGTAGCGCTTGAAGCATTGGCTCTCTACAACGGCCAGTTCGGCCAAGGCTCCGTAAACGGCCTTTCGCTCAACGTAGGTCTCCAGATCTACCTCCCGGTTTCCAAACTGGAAGCTCGTGCAAAAAGCCTGAAGAAGTAATCCTCGGGCCCGACGTAACTATTACACTTGTCAATCTGTCTGGTGCGCAACCCGACGCCGAGGGTAGCCACCGAGATTCAGCAGGGGGGAGAGTCACAACCGACTCTCTTCCCTGCTCTCTTTTTGTCCCCCCCCAACGCATAGACATCCTTCCCCCTTCCACGACTCATTTCGGAATGTCCACCAACATGAAAGAGGTAAACGCGACTAATCTCAGAATGCCCATCAACATGGAACTGCCTCCAGCGACTGATTTCGGAATGCCCACCTACATGAAAGAGGTCAACGCGGTTGATCTCGGAATGCCCATCAACTTGGAAGAGATAAACGCGGCGTGTTTCCCTATGTAGCAGCCGTAAGAGTCGAGAGAAAGAGACTGTTTCCTAATCCATACGCCGTATGACTCTACAAAAAGAAGCTGTTTCTCACTCCATACACGGTATAAGTCCACCGAAAGACGCTATTTTGCACCTCATACGCGGTATAAGCTAAGAAATAGAGTCTGTTTCGAGCCTCATACACCGTCAGACTCCCTCGAGAGCCTCTTTTGAGAGCACTTTACGGCGTATGCATCACAAAAAAGAGGCTATTTCCAGACCTATACCAGGTATGAATAGAGAAACAGAGGCTGTTTAGGGACTCTTACCAAGTATGAATAACGAAAAAGAGCCTCTTTACGGACTCATACGGATGCTGAATCACGCGAAAGAGGCTCTTTTGAGCATATAACCTTGTACGCTTACCGAAAAGCGATAATTTATTTCATTTGTAGGCGCTAACGATCGGGAAACGCGACACGTGAGGCACTCCGATCGAGGTGTCAATCCCCATATCCATCAAAAACGAGATGAAGCACACGATTCAGATCAAGAAAATCGGCTTAGACAAGTTAGACAACGCACTCCACGCACGATTCCACTGCGAGGCGTGCGACTTGGTGCGCGAGGTGAACGCAAAAACGACCGACATACCGACCGAATTATCCGACGAGTGGTATACCCTAGCCCGTAAAGAGATCGATCAGGCCGTCGAGATCCGCGCCACGGTCTATACCAAGGCTATGCACGAAAAGGATGCGGAACGTACGCGAGCCGCGACGTTTATCCTCGGTATCGTGCGCACCATGCGGCTCTCGCCCGACAAGGCGCAGGTGGAAGCTGCCCACGCGCTGCACATCGTGACACGTCAGTTCGTGCGACTCCAGAACCTCTCCACCGATCGCCGATCGGCCGACCTGCTATCGCTCATCTACGACCTGAAAAAGCCTGAGCACGCCGCACACATAGGGCGCCTCGGCCTCACCGCGGCATTAGAGGCGCTGGAAAGGCTCGACGGGGAGTACTTAACGCTGAGTCGACAGCGTCGAGACGAGCGTGTGGAGCAAAAGGAGCAACCCGCTATGCTTGAAGTGCGGCACCAGTCGGACGAGATCTATCAGCACATCATCATGCTGCTCCAAATGGCCTATCTCAGAGCCAATTCCGAGGCCTCGCGTACGGAGCTCGAGGCCCTGGCCGAACGTCTCACCGCCCTCACAGCCCGCATCAACACCTCCTACAAGCAGAGCCTCTCGCAACGTCGTGCCCGCCGCCAAAAGGGCACGGGGACGGAGGAGCCGAAGGAGGTATCTTTGTCCACGAATTAGACGGGCGAAAGATAGATGGAGATCACGTTTGATAAGGCGTATCTGAAAGAACTCTACGAGACGGGAAAGACGGGCGCATCGAGTTCAAGACAGAGCGAGTCGTCTCCGAGACGGTCGTCACGATCTGCAACATCATAGAATTGTCGAATCATTATCAATAACAGCAATGGGAAATTTAGGTTACGGCTATACCCCGACACATCCGGGGGAAGTGTTGCGGGATGAGATCGAATGCCGGGGCATCTCGCTTTCACGCTTAGCACGACAGATGGGCGTCCCCTATCGGACGCTGAATGATATACTGAACGAGCGGCGGTCGCTTACAACACGGACGGCCATGCGCTTTGAGGCAGCGCTGAACGTGCCAGCCGATTCGCTGATACGCCTGCAATTGAAGTACGATCTGCACATGGCGCAGACTGACAAGAAGCTCAGCGGTACGTTGGCACGGATACGTCAGGCAGCCGCTATTCTCTGAGAACCGCAGTCGCTCGTTTTTTCCCTTTTCCCTTCTTTTGCGCGCCGTTTAACTGCGGCGCAAACATCATTTAATCACTAATTAATTATGAACAGAAAGAGACACCTGAACAGGGCGTGCACCTTCCGCTTCCGGCGGTTTGCACGCAAGGCATACAGCGCTTTCAGCAGTATGCACCGAGTAGTTAACATCGGCGTGGTGGCCGGCTGCATGCTGACCTTCGCCCACGCCACGCAGACGGCAGCACAGCCCGCGGCAGCACCCGACGCCTTGCCCACGGACAGCCTCCGCGAAGAGACGCTCGAGGAAGTGACCGTCACGGCTTCGCACCTCGAGACGCCGCTCAGCCAGACGTCCAAGATCGTCACCGTCATCACCCGCGCACAGATCGAGCAGGCGCCCGTCCGAAGCATTCAAGACTTGCTGGTCTACGCCGCTAACGTGGACGTCATCCAACGCGGCGGCCACGGCGTACAGTCCGACATCTCCATCCGCGGCGGCTCAGCCGACCAGACAGCCGTCCTCCTCAACGGCGTCAACTTCTCCAACCCCCACACCGGCCATTACAGCTTCGATCTCCCCATTAACCTTTCCGACATCGAGCGCATCGAGATCGTACACGGCCCATCGGCGCTCATCTACGGTTCGTCGGCCTTCTCCGGCGGCATCAACATCATCACGAAACAGAAAGTCGAAACTCCCCTCTACCTCGCAGCCGAAGCCGGTATGCACGCCCTGCGTGGCGGCGAAGTACGCGGCGCACTCGAGGCGGGACCCACCACAAGCAGCCTCTCCGTCGGCCATCGCGCCTCAGACGGATATATCGCCGGCAGCGACTACGCCATCTGGAACGCCTTCTGGCAGACGCGCGTGCGCTTCAGCGGCGACAACCGCCTCGACATCCAGGCGGGCTATGAAAGCAAGAACTACGGCGCCAACACCTTCTACACCGCCCTCTACCCCAACCAATACGAGCGCACGAGCTCCTGGGCCGGATCCGTCAAAGGAGCCTTTGGCGGCGCGCTGAAGGTGGTGCCGATCCTCTACTGGAATCGTCATTATGATCAGTTCGACCTCATCAAGGACACCGACAAGGGCCGCAACTTCCACCGCGGCGACACGTACGGGGCGAACCTCATCTTCCAATATACCTGGTGCGGCGGCACGACCAGCCTCGGCGGTGAACTGCGGCGCGAGGAGATCATCAGCAGCAAGCTCGGCACACCGATGGCCACCCCGAACGGTCACTACACACGCAGCGACGCCCGCACCATCGTCAGCGCTACGGCCGAGCACACCTGGACGTGGCAGCGCTGGGCCGCCTCGGCCGGCGTGATGATGCAGCGCAACACCCTGCTCGACGGCGTGCGCTTCTACCCCTCGGCCGGCCTGGCTTATCGCCCGACGGACGACCTGAAGCTGAACGCTACCTGGAGTCGCTCGACCCGCATGCCGACCTTCACCGACCTCTACTACACCACCGAGACGCACACGGCCAACGTGGGTCTGAAGCCCGAACGCTCCGAGTCGGTCGACCTCGGTGTGACATTCACACGCCCTGCACTGACACTCCGCCTGACGGGCTACCTGATGTGGGGACGCGACGTGATCGACTGGGTGCGCGACTCGGGCACAGCCAAGTGGGCGTCGTGGAACTTCACGGAGATAGACAAGCAGGGCGTCGAGGTGGGCGCCACCTTCCGCCCGGGCGCCATCTGGCCGTCGATGCGCGGCACGGTGCTCAACGTGGACTATGCACGCATGAACCAGACGGCCGACAGCCACGGACTGGAATCGCGCTACTCGCTGAACTACCTCCGCGACAAGGTGACCATCGGACTGCAGCACCCGATCTTTCGCGGGCTGACGGCCTCTTGGCACTTCCGCGCGCAGAAGCGCATGGGCAGCTATCGTCGATACGTGGACAAGAAGGACATGGGCCTGGAGCCTTACCCGGCCTTCTCGACCCTCGACCTGAAGCTGAACTATGCCGTCCGCAAGTTTGACTTCCACCTCGACCTGAACAACATGTTCAACGTCACCTATTACGACATCGGCAACGTGCCTCAGGCCGGCTTCTGGCTCATGGGCGGCGTCGCTTTCAAGCTGTAAAACGGGGCTGAAGCCCCGGGTAGTTATGCGCCTTGCGGCGCGGTAGTTACGGGCTTTGCCCGGGTAGTTATGCAGCCTGTCGGCCGCGGTAGTACGGGGCTAAAGCCCCGAGTAGTTAGAAGTAGATTCTACCATATAACAACCCTCTGACTACCCGGCGCGAAGCGCCATAACTACCGGGCGTATGCAATACGCCTACTACCCGGCCGTTAGGCCGATAACTACCGCGGCCGCAAGGCCGCATAACTACTTTATAACATATGAACCTGAAACAAATCATTGCCGCAGGGATCCTCCTTATGTCGCTTGCGGCCTGCGTCGAAGAACGCAGCAATCATGGCGAGACGGCCCCCGGATGGGTCGCCTTTGAGTACACCTCGGCGCTGGTGGAGCGCTGTGGCATCACGGCGGAATACCTCCACCGCTTCGACCGTTATTTAGAGCAAAACACCTCGTCTGGACGCGACTCGGTGGATAGACTCTACTTCTCCAACGTAAAGATCCAGCGCGACCAAGAGCCCAACGCGTGGACGCTTCGCCTCAAGGAGCGCTACGGGAATGAGCGTACCATTACGATCCGCAACGCCGTACGCGGTGGAATGTGGGAGGTGGTCGGCGAAGGCTTGGCCACGAAGTTCAGCCCACGCTCGGAGCGTGCCGTGGATCACTTCCGCGTCAACACGGGGAAGAGTGGCACGTGGTACATGGAGCACATCGGACGCGATCGAGAGTTTGCCGACAGCTCCGCGTGGACGGTGCAATTCGTCAGCGACGGCAGCCTACAGCTCGTGGGGAATGGCGTGCGGACAAGTCTGGCTGTACCTGCACTGCGGCTGGACTTCAAGACCGATTTGCCCCTGAGTTACACCCTGCGAAACACCTCTACGTTCACGCTCGTGGACGGGCAACTGCGGATCATAGCCACCGGCCCCAACGGTCTGCCGGAGACAACCGCGGTCACAGCCATCGGTAGCGATCGCATACGGATTAACTACAACAACAAGCACAGCGCTGAGGGCAATTGGAACTCGGCGATTGAGCTTTGATCCGAGGCCTCTTCGCAGGCTTGGCAACCAGCCGACGGAGGCAGCCCGGGGAGAAACTCCTCCCTCGGCTGCCTCTGTTGCTTTTATAGCCCCAAGCCATCGGGGCCGTTTATTCCTTGCATGCCGTGCGAGCACCGAAATGACCCTCATTTTGCCTCTTGCATGCCGTGCGAGCACCAAAATGACCCTCATTTTACCCCTTGCACGCCGTGCAAACACCGAAATGACCCTCATTTTACCCCTTGCATGCCGTGCAAACACCGAAATGACCCTCATTTTGCCCCTTGCACGCCGTGCAAACACCGAAATGACCCTCATTTTGCCCCTTGCATGCCGTGCGAGTACTGAAATGACCCTCATTTCGCCTCTTGCATGCCGTGCGAGTACCAAAATGACCCTCATTTTGCCTCTTGCATGCCGTGCGAGTACCAAAATGACCCTCATTTTGCCCCTTGCATGCCGTGCGAGTACTGAAATGACCCTCGATGACCTGAGGAAAAGGCTGGGGAATGTGCTTTCCTTGCTGTCCTTACTTCCGGTGCTACCTTTGCCCGATAAAAACGAACAGTAAGGAACACAGGAATGGCTGATAGCAACCAATATCATCTGTTGAGCCGGATAGATAGCCCGGCTGATTTGCGGAAACTCGCCGTCGATAAGCTCCCCGCCGTATGCGATGAGCTGAGGAAATACATCATCGACGTACTCTCAGAGCGGCCCGGACACCTCGGCGCCAGCCTCGGCGCAGTGGAGCTGACCGTGGCCCTGCATTACGTCTTCAACACGCCCGACGACCGCATCGTCTGGGATGTCGGGCATCAGGCCTATAGTCACAAGATACTCACCGGCCGACGCGAGGCCTTCCATACCCTCCGCCAGTTCGGCGGCATCGGCGGATTCCCCCACCCCGAAGAGAGCGCCTACGATACCTTCATCGCGGGGCACGCCTCGAACTCCATCTCTGCCGCTCTGGGCATGTCCACCGCCTTCGAGATAGCTGGTGAAGGGGGCCGACACGTCGTGGCCGTCATTGGCGACGGCGCCATGACCGGCGGACTGGCTTTCGAGGGCATCAATAACGCCTCCATCGACCCCAACAACCTGCTGATTGTGCTTAACGATAACGACATGTCGATCGACCGCAACGTGGGCGGCATGAACCGTTATCTTGTCGACATCACCACCAGCCAGACCTACAACCACATCCGCTACGAGGTCTACCAGAAGCTCCTCAAGCTGAACCTCATTTCCGAAGATCGGCGCGAGAACATCTTGCGCTTCAACAACAGCCTCAAGGCCCTCATCAACCGCCAGCACAACCTCTTCGAGGGCTTCAGCATCCGCTACTTCGGGCCTATCGACGGCCACGACGTAGGCGATCTGGTCAAGAAGCTGGGCGACATCAAGGAAATGAAGGGCCCCAAGCTGCTCCACATCAAAACGAAGAAAGGCAAGGGCTACAAACCCGCCGAGCAGTCGGCCACCGTCTGGCACGCGCCCGGGCGCTTCAATAAGGATACCGGCCAGCGCCTCCTGCCCGAACGGACGAACGAGCCGCAGCTTTATCAGGACGTCTTTGGCCATACGCTCGTGGAGCTGGCCGAGAAGGATCGGCGCATCACGGGTGTCACCCCGGCCATGCCCACGGGTTGCTCGATGACGTACATGATGAAAGCCTTCCCCGATCGCGCCTTCGACGTCGGCATCGCCGAGGGTCACGCCGTGACCTTCTCCGCGGGCATGGCCAAGGAGGGCATGATCCCCTTCTGTAACATCTACTCCTCCTTCCTACAGCGCGCCTATGATCAGGTGATCCACGACGCCGCCATACTCCGGCTGCACGTCGTGCTCTGCCTCGACCGCGCGGGCCTCGTGGGCGAGGATGGCGTCACGCACCACGGCGCCTTCGACCTAGCTTACCTCCGCCCCATCCCGAACGTGATCATCTCCTCCCCCCTCAACGAGATCGACCTCCGCAACCTCATGTTTACGGCTTACAAGACCGACCGTGGCCCCTTCGTCATCCGCTATCCGCGCGGCAAAGGCGAGCTGCGTGATTGGCAGAACGAGATGGAGCTGTTGCCCGTTGGGCGTGGCCGTCGACTGCGCGAAGGGACGGACATGGCCGTCGTCACAATCGGCCCCATCGGCAACGTGGCGCGCCAGGCCATCGAAGCCGCCGCCGAGGAAGGCATCTCCGCCGCGCATTACGATATGATCTACCTCAAGCCCATCGACGAGGAGCTGCTGCATGAGATCGGCCGTCGCTACTCGCGCATCATCACCGTAGAGAACGGTACCGTGGTTGGTGGACTGGGTACCGCCGTCATGGAGTTTATGATGGAGCATGGCTATACACCCCGCGTGCAACGCATTGGCATCCCCGACCGCTTTATCGAGCATGGCAGCATAGCCGACCTCTACAATCTCTGCGGCATGGATGCTCCGCACATCCTTGAGGCCATCCGCTCCCTCGCCGGACAGAAAGGAGGCCAGGCATGAGAGTCGTCATTGCGGGTGCCGGCGAGGTAGGCCGCCACCTGGCGAAAATGCTTTCGCGCGAACGCCACGACATCATCCTCCTTGACCCTAAGGAGGAGAATCTGGCCTTCGCCAAGACGGGCATGGAGATCCTGCCCATCGTCGGCAATCCCACTTCGCTGCACGATCTGGAGAACGCCGACGTCCGCGACGCCCACCTCTTCGTCAGCGTCACCACGGAGGAGTCGGCCAACATCACGGCCTGCATGCTGGCCAGCAACCTCGGTGCACGCAAGACCTTCGCCCGCATCAACAACCATGAGTACCTCCTGCCGCGCAACAATGAGCTCTTCCAGAAGATCGGCGTCAACTCCATGATCTGCCCTGAGATATTGGCGGCCAAAGAGATCGTAGCGGCCATCCGTCGGCCTTGGACACGACAGTACTGGGAACTCTTCGGCGGTGGACTCATCCTCTTAGGCATTAAGGTGCGCGGCGAGGCGCCGATCATCAATCGCACGTTGGTGGAGCTGATGCAGAACGACAAGAAGTGCTACCACATCGTGGCCATACAGCGCAGCGAAGGCGAGATGATCATCCCTCGCGGTATGGACCATATCGAATCGGGTGACATCGTCTTCGTCACCACCACCCGCGAACACATCGAGGATGTGCGCATCAAGGCCGGCAAGCTGAACCCGGAGGTGAAGAAGATCATCATCATGGGCGGCGGACGCATCGCCATCAAGACGGCGCATTTCCTGCCTGACAATACTAACATCACCATCATCGAGGCCGACCGCGACAAGTGTGCAAAGATCTCCGCACAGGTGCCCAAGAATGTGCTCGTCATCCACGGTGATGGGCGCGACACCGACTTGCTTGTGCAGGAGGGCATCGACGACGCACAGGCCTTCGTGGCCCTGACCGAAAACGCGGGTACGAATATCCTGGCCTGTCTGGCCGCCAAGCGTTACGGCGTCTTCAAGACCATCGCACAGGTGGAGAACCTCGACTACATCTCCCTGGCCGCCAAGGTGGACATCGGCACGGTGATCAATAAGAAGCTCATCGCCGCAGGGCACATCTACCAGTTCCTCCTCGACGCCGACGTGACCAACGTCAAGTGCCTCGCCTTCGCCCGTGCCGACGTGGCCGAGCTCGTAGCCAAACCCGACTCGAAGATCACCCGCAAGCCCATCAAGGAGATGCGTCTGCCGAAGGACATGACCCTGGGCGGACTCATCCGCAACGGTATCCCCATGATGGTGGAAGGCGACACACAAATCCGCGCCAACGACCATGTCATGGTCTTCTGCTTCGACTCAGCCATGCGCAAACTCAAGGATTACTTCAACTGAATATAAAGGGTGATACAGGGGTATAGGATGGTGGATAGTCAACGCGCTGATGCCCTCCTTTTCGATTGTCATGTCTAAAAAGCATCAGAGAGCACCTCATGGTGAGTTGTTTTATTCAACTAAACTTGCAGCCCTGTTTTATTAATCCATTAACGCAACACACCATGACAGAAGTAATCGGAAAACTCTCAGATCAATTTGAGATGAAAAAACTCATCTCATCACTTGTTATCCTGCTGCTCGCGCTAATCGTTTGGAATCTGCCCAGCACATCGTTCGGGATAGATGGGCTCACGACAGTACAACAGCGGGTTATTGCCATTTTCGTGCTCGCCACCCTGCTGTGGATTACCGAAGCCATCCCATCGTGGGCAACCTCGTTAGTCATCATCACGACGATGTGCTTAACGGTATCGGACAACAGTCTGTCGTTCTTGAAGAGCGATAGCGAGTCGTTCGGGACTCTGATGAGCTCGAAAGAGATCATGGCCACGTTTGCCAACCCTGTGATCATGCTGTTTCTCGGCGGATTTATCCTCGCCATCGCAGCCACTAAATCCGGGTTAGACGTGCTACTGGCCAAGACGCTAATCAAACCCTTCGGGAAACGCTCGGAAACCGTCCTGCTGGGGTTCATTTTGATCACAGGCACCTTCTCCATGTTTATAAGTAATACGGCGACGGCAGCCATGATGCTTGTCTTCCTCACACCCGTATTTGCAGCCTTGCCACCAGACGGTAAGGGACGTACGGCGCTGACGCTCTCCATACCCATCGCGGCCAATCTCGGCGGAATGGCAACACCTATTGGAACCCCACCCAACGCCATCGCCCTGCAAGCATTGAACGATCCAGAAGGCTTGAACATGCACATCGGTTTCGGGGACTGGGTGGCCTTTATGTTCCCTCTGGTCATCGTATTACTCTTCATCTCGTGGTACCTCATAAAAAAGCTGTTCCCGTTCAAGAAGAAAACGATTGAGCTCACGATCACCGGGGAGATACATAGCGGATGGAGAATGAAGGTCGTATCGATCACCTTTATCATCACCGTCCTGATGTGGCTGTTCGACCGATATACCGGGGTCGACGCCAATACGGTCGCGATGATTCCGATGGGCGTCTTTGCCGTCACCGGAGTCATTACGAAGCGAGATCTACAGTCGATCAACTGGAGTGTGATTTGGATGGTAGCGGGCGGATTCGCGCTTGGTCTCGGGCTGAACGGTTCTGGTTTAGCGGGTGCCGTCATTCGGTCGATCCCGTTCGGAGGATGGTCACCCATGCTGATCCTTATCATATCGGGCGCGATCTGCTACATCCTCTCCAACTTCATCTCTAACACAGCTACGGCGGCGCTGCTTGTGCCCATTCTTGTCGTAGCCTGCACGGGAATGGGAGACGCTCTGAAACAGATCGGCGGAACGTCGACAGTCATCATCGGTATAGCCCTCTCTGCATCCAGCGCCATGTGCCTACCGATATCGACCCCTCCGAACGCCATAGCCCATTCTACAGGACTGGTCGAACAGAAGGATATGCTCAAGATCGGACTGATCGTTGGCATGGTCTCTTTAATACTCGGCTATCTGCTCTTGTTCTTTGTGGGGAAAACGGGGCTGATCGGAGGATAACAAACGTGAGTTCGGCGTAAGAATGAGGTCTCTTATCTTATCTCTGGAACATGTCTTTGATTGAGCGCTGTAACGGCCAAAGTGCTTCTGGAAACGCTTGCAACACTGTTGCAAGTCTCACGAAAAACTTTTTGGAGTTTGCAGGAATGCTGCAAATGCCTCGAAAAACTTTTTGGAGTTTGCAGGAACGCTGCAAGTGCCCCGAAAAACTTTTTGGAGTTTGCAGAAACGCTGCAAGTGCCTCGAAAAACTTTTTGGAGTTTGCAGGAACGCTGCAAGTGCCTCGAAAAACTTTTCGGAGTTTGCAGGGACGCTGCAAGTGCCTCGAAAAACTTTTTGGCGTTTGCAGAAATGCTGCAAGTGCCCCGAAAAACTTTTCGGCGTTTGCAGGAATGCTGCAAGTGTCCCGAAAAACTTTTCGGCGTTTGCAACAATGTTGCAAGCATTTCCAGAGACGTTTTAGCCCATTGCGAGTCATCCGTAGAACCTCTCTGCTGGCTTTGTTCTTACGTCAAACTCACGCTAACAAGAAGCTGTTTCGAATTTATTGAATGATTATTCTGAGGAGCTGCCGAAATCGATTCAGGACAGCTTCTAAATCCCATCCCCCCATCTATGTTTCACCAACTCAACGTCCGCTTCATCATCAAGTTCTTGGGCACGATGCACATGCTCGAGAGCCTCTTTATGCTCTCCGCCGTGGCCGTCTCCTTCTGGTATCACGACAGCGACCTCATCCCGCTCGCTATCTCCTGCGCCATCATGTTTGCCGCCGGGCTGGCCATGTATATCACCGGTCGCCACGCCAACGACTATCGCTCCGGCCGCCGCGAAGGCATGATCAGCGTCACCCTGACGTGGATCTTCCTCTCCTTCTTTGGTATGCTACCTTACCTCATCAGCGGCTACATCCCGAACGTCACCGACGCCTTTTTCGAGACCATCTCCGGCTTCACCACCACCGGCGCCACCATCCTGGACGACATCGAGCGCCTGCCTCACGGGCTACTCTTTTGGCGCAGCCTCACCCAGTGGCAGGGCGGCATTGGCATGATCGTCTTCACCGTCGCCCTCCTACCCATCTTCGGCGGCACCGCCTCACAGCTCTTCGACGCCGAGACGTCCGGCATCACCCACGACCGCTTCCGCCCACGCATCACTCAGGTAGCCAAGCGCATCTTCGGACTCTACGTCCTCATCACCCTGGCCATACTTCTCCTCCTTTGGATCGGCCCCATGAACCTATTCGATGCTCTCAACCACGCCCTAACCACCGTAGCCACCGGCGGCTATTCCACCAAAAACAATGGCCTCGCCTACTGGCACTCCGCCTACACGGAGTATATCGTCATCCTGGGCATGTTCATCGGCGCCACCAACTTCACACTGCTCTACTTCGCCCTCCGCGGACACAGCCAAAAGCTCTTTCACGACCACGAGTTTCGCTGGTTCTGCATCGTCATCGCCACCACCACCATAGTGACCACCGCGTGGATCCTGCTGCGTCACAACGAGACCAACCCCGAGCTGGCCTTCCGCCACGCCCTCTTCCACATCACCTCACTCATCTCTACCACCGGCTTACTGACCGTCAACTATTCCTCCTGGGGTTCCTTCTTTGCCGTCATCGCCCTCTTCGTCATCATTGTGGCCGGGTGCGCCGGCTCCACCAGTGGCGGACTCAAGATGGGTCGCTTCATGATCCTCGTCAAGGACCTGCTCAACGAGTTCAAACGCCAAACACACCCCCGCGCCGTTCTGCCCCTGCGGGCGGGCGGGCAAGTCATCCCCGAGCATGTCGTCCAGCGCGTCTACACCTTCGCCATCATCTACGTCGGCCTCATCCTTTTTGGCTGCACCGTCCTCACCTTCGAGGGCATCGACCTCGGTGACGCCCTCGGCTTGGCCGCCACCTCCGTCAGCAATGCAGGCCCCGGCATCGGCCACTTTGCGGACGGCAACTTCTCCACCATCTCCTCCTTCAACAAGTGGATCCTCTCCTTCCTAATGATCGTCGGCCGATTAGAGATCTTCACCGTCCTCACCCCCCTTCTACCCGGCTTCTGGCGACGGTAAAACGCATATTCGTCCAATAGATCTCGCTCGAGCTGCTTCCTCGAGAGAACGCTCTCACTGATCCTAAGAAGCTGTTTGGGGTTTGTTTCGGGGGGGAATAACGTTCCGAGGTGGTCGTAATACGTTCGGAACGTGGTTGCGATACGTTCGGAACGTGGTCGTGATACGTTCGGAACGTGGTTAAATACCCCTCGGAACGATATTAAATAACGCGAGTTCGACCTAAGCAACCGGCAGGAAAGAGGGATGTACAAACTCCTCGGCGGTGTTGATGGAGGGCTTTTTGTCGAAAAAGGAGAAAGCAGCCAAAGCCGATAACAGATTGATGATGAAGTTCGGGAAGCATCGATGACGGGTATGTTCTATCTGACAAACGTTCTTCAGTTGATCATTAACAGTCTCGATCAGAGATCTTTTCCGGAGCATAATCTTGTCATGTTGAAGCATCAAGGCATTCTTCACTGACCCTTTTTCAAACGTGTGATGAGGTGAACTCCGTCAATGAAGAGCTGTTCGAAGAGGTCTTTTGAGATATAGCCCCTGTCTCCGAAGAGCTTCCCGAAGATCCGTTTGTGGAAGTCCATGTGTTTCA